>Ga0213865_10000354_pt1 | contig 31048 bp, 23 predicted proteins | sample PICome_6_FD_160100 | JGI IMG/M metagenome (GOLD analysis project Ga0213865, IMG submission 160100) | Coastal seawater microbial communities near Pivers Island, North Carolina, United States - PICO282 | ecosystem: Environmental > Aquatic > Marine > Coastal | place: USA: North Carolina...
TCATCATACGACGTCGCTATCAACCCAGTCCTCGCGCCGCCCTGCTTCAGGGCCAGCATTGCGCCCCAAAAGCAACTGTTATGTCTCGTGCACTTTCTCAGCCATTTTTTTCAGGCCTAGGTGCCGTACATCGTCGCCTTTAACGAGATAAATCACATGTTCGGCAATATTGCGCGCATGATCACCTATTCGCTCAAGCGCGCGCAACGACCACATAATACTCATTACGCGGGTAATGCTGCGCGGATCTTCGATCATATAGGTCATCATAGCTCGTAAGGCAGTACCGTATTCAAGATCCACCGCCTTGTCTTCCTGCGCCACCCTAAGAGCCAACTCAACATCTTGCCTGACAAAACAGTCAAGCGCCTGCGACAACATTTTAGAGACATGCTGGCCAATATGCCGAATTTCGACATAACCATGCGGTGCTTTTCCCTCTTCAGCAAGATTAATGGCCTGTGTGGCCATCTTATCGGCTTCATCGCCAATACGCTCAAGGTCAGTGGTGGTTTTAATGATCGACAAAACTAAGCGGAGGTCTCGCGCGGCCGGCTGGCGCCGTGCAAGAATTAATGCGCAATCTTCGTCTATTGATACCTCTAAAGTGTTAATCGACTTATCTTTTTTTACCACTTTTTCAGCCAACAACGCATCCGCATCGAGCAATGACGCAATAGCATCGCTGACTTGCTTTTCGACTATGCCACCCATTTCAGTCAGCTGACTTTTCACCGCATCTAATTCATCGTCAAAACGCTGCGAGATATGACCGCTACTATTATCAGAATTCATGATTTCGTCCTATTTACAATTAACCAAAACGACCCGTTATGTAGTCTTCTGTCAGCTTATGGTTTGGGTTGGTAAAAATGTCGTTCGTTTTCCCAACTTCAACCAAGTAACCCAGATGGAAGTATGCTGTGCGGTTAGACACACGCGCAGCCTGCTGCATAGAGTGAGTAACTATAGCAATGGTGTAGTTGCTGCGCAGCTCATCAATCAACTCTTCAATGCGCGCGGTAGCGATGGGATCTAATGCCGAGCATGGCTCATCCATTAAGATCACCTCTGGACTCACCGCAATCGTGCGAGCAATACACAAACGTTGCTGCTGGCCACCCGACAATCCAGTACCAGGCTGATCTAACCTATCTTTAGCCTCATTCCAAAGCCCCGCTCTTTTCAAGCTCGTCTCTACAATTTCATCAAGCTCAACTTTACTTGTGGCAAGCCCATGTATTCTTGGGCCGTAAGCCACGTTATCGTAGATCGACTTGGGAAACGGGTTGGGCTTTTGAAAAACAATACCCACACGAGCACGCAGCGGAACGACATCTAACTTTGCGTCGTATATATCTTCATGCTCTAATAATATCTTGCCGCTCACTCGACAAATATCGATGGTATCGTTCATGCGATTCAAACAGCGCAAGAATGTCGATTTGCCACAGCCCGATGGGCCGATCATGGCGATCACTTCATTCTTGGCAATATCAAGACTCACATCAAAAATCGCTTGCTTATCGCCATAAAAAACATCGACATTACTCATCGACATTTTAGGACTATCAACGCGAATGTTACCCACTGTTTGCGAATAATCATTGGCTCGATTGGCTAACTTTGTCTCACCGGTCGACGGCGCAGTCTGTAGTTGGTTCGTTTGCTCTGTCACAGAAGTTATCTTCCCACTTGGCATAATCTAGTTGAACATTAAGTGATGAAAGCAAAAATGTATTGCGTTTCATTCAGGATGACTCAAATATAAAACCATCTCATAAAGTTGTTGAGCGCTACCACCGTCGCTCAAAACGCTTGCGTAACAATACCGCAATAGCATTCATTGTGATGAGGAACGTTAATAACACCATAATTGCGCCTGATGTGCGCTCAATAAATGCTCTTTCGGGACTGTCCGACCACAAGAATATCTGCACCGGTAATACGGTAGCCGGATCAGTAAGTGATCCGGGAACATCGACAATAAAAGCTACCATTCCTATCATCAACAACGGCGCTGTTTCCCCAAGCGCTTGCGCCATGCCGATAATAGCTCCAGTGAGCATACCCGGCAAAGCTAAGGGTAATACATGATGAAAGATAACTTGCATCTTTGAGGCCCCTAACCCTAACGCGGCCTCTTTGATAGAGGGAGGAACGGCTTTAAGGGCTGCACGACTGGAGATTATGATCGTCGGCAACGTCATTAAGGTCAGCACGATACCACCCAGTAAAGGCACGGAGCGAGGCAAACCAAATACATTCAGAAAAACCGCAAGCCCTAACAGGCCAAAAACGATGGAGGGAACAGCAGCCAAATTATTGATATTCACTTCAATTACATCGGTAAAACGGTTTTTTGGTGCAAACTCTTCTAAGTATAGGGCTGCCGCAACACCAATAGGAAAGGACAAGCCAAGTGTCACTAGCAACGTTAGAAACGAGCCTACTAAAGCACCGCGAATACCGGCCTGCTCTGGTTCACGAGAATCTCCAGCTGTGAAAAGCAGCGTATTGAATTTCAATTTTAAGTCGCCGGATTCTTGCAGCGCATCAACTAATACGATTTGAGTATCTTTAATTCGCCTATCGCTCTCTGGCAGACTGCGATCGACATGCCCTTTAACAAAAGAATCTATATCGTCATCCGCTGGCAGCCATACCTCTTGTCTAGAGCCAAGCCACTCGGGATTCTTTTTCAATAATTGACGCACTTGGTGATCAGCTCCAGGGCTGACCACACGGTAAATCAATTTTTTTTGTGCTCGAGAGGACATCTCCGGAAAACGTTCTCGCAAAGCCGCTTTAATCACGCCAATATAATTTCCATATTGCCACTGCTCTTCGTCTGCCACATCCTCGATGCTGAGAACAGACTGATCAAAATTGAGCTGCAAGCGCACTGATGATTGCTTAAACGCGCCCCAGCCGTCGCCAACAATAGTGACAAGCAGAAACACCAAGGCGGCGAAACCAATCATTACAGACCCAAAACCTAAAAGCCTGAAGCGCTTCTCGCGCGCATAGCGTTTAGCGAGATTTTTGTTAACAATATCAATGGTAGTTTGCGACATAACAAATCATTCAATGTAAAAAAATATTGGCCGAAAGGATAACCACTAGCGGGGGGCTAATCATATTGCTCGCGATACCTGCGAACGATATGTAAAGCAATAATATTTAAGCAAAGCGTTGTAATAAACAACATCAAACCCAGCGCAAACGCTGCCAGGGTTTTAGGAGAATCAAACTCTTGATCACCCACTAGCAACGTCACAATTTGCACCGTAACGGTGGTGACTGCTTCAAGTGGGTTTACGGTCAATCTAGCAGAGAGCCCTGCAGCCATCACCACAATCATCGTTTCACCGATGGCCCTTGAAACCGCTAGCAATACACTACCAACAATACCCGGTAACGCAGCTGGAATAATCACCTGACGAATTGTTTCAGAGCGCGTGGCACCCAAACCATAAGAGCCATCGCGCATTGTCTGAGGCACTGCGTTAATCACATCGTCTGACAATGACGAAACGAAGGGAATAATCATCACACCCATAACGAGGCCTACCGCTAGGGCGCTCTCTGAGGCCACACTTAGGCCCAACGTCTCTCCTACATTACGTAGTAATGGCGCCACTGTTATAGCCGCAAAAAATCCATACACTACGGTTGGAATACCCGCCAAAACTTCTAGCAACGGTTTTGCCCATGCACGAAAACGGCGACTGGCGTATTCCGATAAATAAATTGCGGACATCAAGCCCACGGGTACGGCAACTAACATGGCTATCGCCGATATGAGTAGCGTTCCGACAAACAATGGCACAGCACCAAAAGCACCCGAAGAGCCTACTTGATCTTCCCGAATAGACATTTGCGGACTCCAGTGAGTACCAAAAATAAAGTCTACAATCGAAACCGAGTCGAAAAACCGTAAAGCCTCAAACAGCACAGAAAAAATGATGCCTAGCGTTGTCAGTATGGCAACGCTAGCCGACAAAAATAAGACCTTACGCACAGCTCCTTCGAACTTGACCCTCGCGTTAAAATGAGGTTGTAAACGCGTCCAGCCATAAATTGCGCCTATCAGTACGAGAACGCTGGCAAAACTGTATTTCAACTGAGCGCTCAAGCTATGCAAAGCCTGGAATTCTTTACCACTAGCCGCTAATGCGGCAGCATTGTTGGAGACAAATGATGACTGACCGAGCTGCGTAATTTCGCTGTAAACCAGCAAAATTTCTTGCGTAGACTGACTGGCAAAAGGCTCGGGTAGGTCCGCTAAAATAATAGACTTAATAACTGCGCCATCGCCCACCGACCAAAGCAACAAGAAGAGCGCTGCTGGCAGTAGAACGCACACAGCAAACCAAGAGCCGTGGTAAAAAGGTAAAGAGTGGGAACTGCCCCCGCCCATACGAAAGCCCAAGGCCTTACGTTGACCGGTGTAGAACGCCAGAATGACGACCACAAGAGCTACGGTAAATAGTGTGCTAAGTGACATAGATATCGATCAGTGCTTTTGAAAATTAAGGTTGAATAGCCTCTAATACAAAGGTGACTATTGTTAACCTGCGTGCTTATAACTCGGCGCTCTTTATACCCGTAGGGAATAACAAAAGCCAGTATTTTGAGCTGGCTTTTGGTCTACCCTTTTGTGTTAATAAAGAGCCGCTACTGCAGTACGAGATTATTGAGTGACCTGACTGATTTAGCCATATTGGTGCGCAATTCAAAACTCAGTGGAATCATCCCTTTATCTGCCAAGTATCCGTCTTCCCCCCAAGCGCCCTCACTGGTGAACTCACGTAAGAATTGCTCTATCCCAGGAACTACGCCCACATGTGCTTTTTTAACATAAAAGTAGAGGGGACGGGATACACTGTAGTCGCCATCAGCGATCGATTCGAAGGTGGGTGCGAAGCCGTCAACCAATGAGCCCTGAACTTTTTCCGCATTTTGATCTAAGAAACTGAATCCAAAAATACCAAAAGCCGATGGATTCGCTTCAAGCTTACTCACGATAAGATTGTCGTTCTCGCCTGCCTCAATATAGGCTCCATCTTCACGAATGGTATGACAGCGGCTTTTGTACTCGGGTTTATTGACTTTTTTCAGCGCTTTTACCCATGGATAGACCTTACATCCTCCCTCTAATGCCAATTCAACAAAAGCATCTCGTGTCCCAGAGGTTGGCGGCGGACCTAAAACCTCAATTTTTACCGCAGGCAGCTCATCGTTCACGTCTTGCCAAGTAATATTGGGGTTTTTGATAAAGGTCTCGCTACCATCAGGATTCGGTATGTCTGCGGCCAGTGCCAGATAGATGTCTTGTCGCGTCAATGAATACTGTGGCGAATCTTTAGAGTTGGCGAATGCAATCCCGTCGTAGCCAATTAGCACCTCTACAATTTCCTTCACGCCGTTCTCATGGCACATGTTGTATTCATTAATTTTAATACGACGCGACGCGTTAGTGATATCAGGATGGCCTGTGCCAATCCCTTTACAGAACAGTTTCATACCACCGCCGGACCCGGTTGACTCAATTTTAGGCGTTTTAAAGCTCGTTCCCTTCCCGAACCTTTCGGCTACTGCTGTGGCAAATGGATAGACCGTCGAGGAACCCACCACTTCGATGTAATCACGCTCTGAATTGCCAGTCGCCCAATTAGACATCGCGAGCGCAATCGCGCCAAGAACAATGACTCTTTTCATAAACAAACCCTCAAAGATATAGACTTCAGATGAATAACCAGGGCGAAAGAAACCTAATGATTGCCGTCATTCGCCGCTTGTTGATAACGTGAAAGGATAATACGACCAAATTATGACACTTTGATGACCGTCCAAAAATTAGGCCTTGTGAACATCAAGACGACTTTCAATACGCCAAAAAGTCGCTAAATGCGAGTGGATTACTTGGTCACAAGATGGGCGGGGAAAACACAAGTAAAAGAAGAGCCATGCCCCTCCCGACTCGACACATGCAACTCCGCTTGATGCCGAATTAAAACATGCTTAACGATAGCGAGCCCCAAGCCGGTGCCGCCTGTACTTGATGTTCGACTATCATCAACGCGATAAAAGCGCTCCGTCAGACGCGGCAGATGAACGGGGTCTATGCCAATGCCGTTGTCTTTAAATTTCAATCGGAAGCCATCCCACTGCCAAGCGCCAATAATTTCTATACAACCATCGACGGCTGTATACTTAATCGCATTTTGGAGTAAATTGGAAAAAGCCGCGCGCAGCTCGTCGTAGTTACCTCGGATAGCAACACTACTCTCAACGGCTGGAACCGCGAGGTCTTTGCCAGATGCAACCACGGAACCTGACGAAGAACCTTCAGTTGCTTGGTCAAGCTTAAAACTGACCGCTTTATCAGGAGCACTGATCCGCACTTCCTCTATCAAACCAAAAACTAAGCCCGCTAATGGAATTAGCTCGGTTTTTTGCCCCTCGGGCAGGGTCTCAAGGCGCGATAACCAAATGAGATCATTGACCATGCTATCCATTCGCTGTGATTGCTCAAGCATTTGGTCCACTACTCGTAGCATCGCCGGAGGCATCTGTTCATCGCGCCCCTTAATAATATCAAGATAGCCTGTAATCACAGTCAATGGTGTGCGGAGCTCATGCGAAACGTTAGCAATAAAATCTTGCCGGATACTCTCCAAGTGGGCAAGATCACTAACATCACGAACAAAAATTAATACATACTCGTGCCGAAAAGGTGTCGCTTGGATCTCTAAACTCAACTTAGGGTCTACAGGAGAATGCAACTTGAGCGGTTTAGAAAAGTCCCCGCTATCAAGATAGCTAATAAATTCGGGGGCACGTATCAAATTAACCAATAGTTCGCCTTTATCACGAGCTATTGCAACACCCAGCAAGGCTTGGGCTGCCACATTTGCCCAATCAATTTCGCCACGCTCATCGATTACGACCACAGCACTATCCAACACCTCAAAGGAGTCTTTAAAAAAATCTACGTCGGCCTTCAGCGCTGAATTTTCAACCTCTAACTTCCGAATGATTCGCGATATTTGGTCCATAATGGTGGTCCAAAAAGTATTCGCCACGGGTATCTCGCCCCTTGCACCCAACAACAACCAATCGGAAACCCGCCTAAAATTTAGCAACATGATGGCAATGTAAATAACAGCCGCAAGCGCCAGCCCTGCCCAAATACTCGATAATTCGTAGCCAACCACTAGCCCCACGCCTGCGAACAAAGCGAGTTGTAAAAGTGTACTTTGAAACAATGAACGCATTTTCCACCACTGATCACAATGAGAAGACTAATAGATTGGCGCCAATATAGTGACCTGAGCCGCTATAAGCGCGAACGCCAGCGCAGCCTAACCGCGGCAAAGCGCGACATCATAGTAGAATGTCTAGAGCGACGCTAGACGCGCCGAGAACCGATAGCCAGCACCGCGCACTGTCTGAATAAAGCGCCCACAGTCCACTCCATCTGCGGCGGGCTTTAAGGCTTTGCGCAAACGACGAATATGTACATCAACGGTGCGCTCTTCCACATACACATTGCTGCCCCAAACCTGATCAAGTAGCTGTGCTCGAGAATAAGCCCGATCGGGATGACCCATAAAAAATTTGAGTAAATTGTATTCGGTTGGCCCCATGGTCACTAACTGGTCATCGACGAACACACAATGCCCCTTCATATCTAGGCACAATTCCCCAACCACCAAAAGACCATCACCCGTCATTTTGCTGATCCTGCGCATAATGGCCTGAATACGTGAAATCAGTTCACGCGGCCTAAAAGGCTTACTAATATAATCGTCGGCACCAGCGTCCAAGCCATTCACTACGCTGTTTTCTTCGGTTTTAGCGGTCAACATAATCACCGGAATTTCACGCGTGTTGTCATCCCGCTTTAGCCGGCGCAAAAAATCCAGGCCGCTGACATCAGGCATCATCCAATCGAGCACGACCAGATCGGGCCGCTGATCGACAATGATGGGCAACGCTTCAGAAGCGGACTGTGCCTGCAGGCAAGTAAATCCCTCAAGCTCCAAAGCCAGTTTGATCATTTCCCGAATAGGAGCTTCATCATCAACAATTAAAACTTTCTGAAAAGACATAGATCCAACACCAATCCGATAAATTACAAAATCTGCTTGTGAAAAACAATCTTGCGGAACCTAGATTGCAATCCGACAAAACAATGTCTGAGCAACCTAATATATTAATGTGACATTATCGTTACCAATGCAAGCATCTGCACCAACTAAAAATAGTATCAAGGTCATCTATACCCTAACTAATAAAAGCCTAAGCCAACACCGACTCGTTAATCAAACTGTCATGCGATCGTAACATACCGTATCTACGATAGGTTGCGTTAGAAAACTAAGCGCCTCTCCAACGAACATTGCGCTGCCAACGAACATTCACTATCACCAAAAGCAAATCCAGTTTTTTCAAATTAGCATCGGTCATGCGCTAGCGCACCAGGCCAGCGCTAAACGATGCTAGTTAAAATTATTTTTGGCGATACCTTATCATTTTTTAAAGCTATCTAATTGACTATGCCCGTTTCTAATTTATTAAAAAGTTGGCGATCAAACACTGTCGCCATTTTATTGGCCATGCCTCTGAGCACCTCGGTTGCTGGACAACAAATGGAGGAAGTAGTTGTGATCAAGGCGTTTACTCCGGATGAGAAACTTCAAACTTCTGAAGTCTCCGAATTACTCGACGCCGATGACATGTCCATAGCAGGTGATAGCGATATCGGTGCGGCGCTCAAGCGCTTACCAGGCTTAAGTTTGGTCGGTGGTCGGTTTATTTATGTGCGGGGATTAGGCGAACGGTATTCTTCAACCTATGTCAACGGTACATCGATGCCTAGCCCTGAGCCACTGCAACGCGCCGTACCTCTCGATCTTTTTGATACTTCGGTTGTGAAAAATGTACTGGTCCAAAAAACCCATTCAGCTAATTACGGTATTGAGTTCTCTGGCGGTATAGTCGACATTCGCACCGCCGCCGTACCTAATGAGCCATTTTTTAAAATAAAAACATCAACTAGCTACAACGATATCAGTACAAGTCAATCAGGACTGACTTACGCAGGGAGCGGCCGCGACTGGTTAGGTTATGACGATGGTGAACGTAGCCGCCCCGCCATCGTTAAAGCAAACGATCAAAATTACAAGCGAACTTTTGTTAGAAACTCCCCGCTTAGTGGAGCGCAGCAAGACGCAATTACGCTGAGCTTTAATAACAATTGGCAGCTCCAGAGTGACTCAAACCCCTACGACTGGTCGTATGCAATGGCCGGTGGCGCACGTTACCAATTCAGCGATCGGTTAGAGTTGGGGTTCATTGCTTCGGGCTCACTGAGCAACAAATGGCGCAATCGCATGCGCAAGATAACACGCTACGATTATCTCGATCTCGCCAATCAGACCGCCAGCGAAAGGCGAGTGTTTGTTGACAGTATTGAATCGACTCGCAATGAACTCTTGGTGAGCGCAGATGAAGCCAACGGCATTGCTCGTGTCAGCGATCGAAATCTGACACAGAGGACGATCAACAGTAATCTACTTTTCTCGGCCGGCGCCGACATTGACAGCACGCATTTAATTAATTTGACTTTAATGCAGGTAAGAAAAAGCTCTGATTTGGCCTCAAGCGGGCTCGAAGCCAATCCATTCGAAGAGCTATTGGTGCAACAAGAGCAACTCGTCTGGACTGAAAACGAAATCATGTTACGCCAGCTAGCCGGTCAACATTATCTTGCGGTGGGTGAGCTGAATTGGCGCTATAGTCAAATTAATTCGAGCAGGGATACCCCTGACTCGCGCGTCATTGAACAGAATATTCGTAATGGAGCGCCGGTGTTCGTTTCGACTTCGGACCCAAGCCGTTCCTGGACTGAGCTTGATGATAAAACCACCGAATATGGATTTGACCTTTCCCTACCGCTCTCTAGCAATGCTAGCTTTCTCTCCGCCCTCAAGTTAAAGATGGGCTATGCTCGCATGGAGCAACAACGGGTTTTCGATAGTTTCCAATATACCTTCAATACTGATTTGCTGGCCCTTGATGCGAACGCTGCACTCCTGCCACTGACGCAACTGACTGATACTTCAGCTTGCGCAATTGGCCAGGCAGCCGCTACTGATGATAGCTGCTATTTATTTACCGGCGCATCCGCTACATCCATTCAAGCGAATGGCCATATTGATTTAGACGAAGGTTTTTTTCGTGACCCCGACACTCCTGAGGGGTTTGTAGGGACATTTGAGACTGAAGCTTTTTATGTGCTTTGGGATGCCCAGCTAACTGACAAATTCCGTTTCACTCTTGGCACCCGCCATGAGCGCTCAAGTAAATCGCTCATTAATCCACTTACCGGTGGGGTGCTCTTGAGTGAGGCCGATCAGAACGCATTGGATAGAGGCAGAGCAACGCTAGCAGAACTCATTTCGGCCCCATCCGAAACATTTAGACTCAACTCTACATCGATATCATGGGATTTTTACGACAACATGATTCTCCGCTCAGCCTATAGTGAATCCGTTAACCGACCCATCCTACGCGAGCTTTCACCATTATCTTTCTATAATCCTGATGAAGACGAAACGTACATTGGTAATACCAAACTTAAAATCGCCCGCATAGCCAATTTTGATATTCGTTATGAATGGTATTACGGTGAAGGCAATTATTTTGGGTTAACTTATTTTAAAAAATCGATTCGTGACCCTGTTGAAATCGAAGAGACGGATGGCGAAGATCCTAAGTTGGTCTGGGTCAATTTAGATAGTGCGAAAAATCGCGGCTTAGAATTTGAAATCAAACACTATTTATCGTCTAGGATAATGCTCTCGGCTAATACCACGCTGATTGATTCGGAGGTTATCGACTCGCGACTCACAGCGCCTATCTTTAATGATGAGCGCCCCATGCAGGGGTTATCCAATGAACTCTATAATTTGCAACTCACGTATGAAAGTGATGTACATACCGTTTCCCTAGCCTATAACCATTTTTCCGAACGATTAATTAGCATGCGCAGCGCCGATGGAAAAAACAAGCATGCCGTTTATGAGCAACCGTTTAACAGCCTAAACTTCAACTATAAGAGCTCACTCTATATCGAGGATTCCGTCTTCGAATTCGGATTTAAAGTCACAAACATTCTGAATGAAAGAGTCGAACGCAAGGCCGCTCTTTTGGCGCCGTCGATCGAATCGGCTCGTGATCCGAGCTTAGCTGATATTCGGTTGCCTTACGACGATTATGAAGTGGGTGTAACCTATGGCCTCAGCATCACCTGGAAACAATACTAACAGTCATTAGGAAATACCGACTCAGGCTGATATGCCTATTTTACCTAAGGGGTTCTCAAGTCCCCTTAGCCGTCACAATTCTGAAATCAAATACTCGCTTAACTGTCATCCCCACTGCCTAATATTTTCTCCGAGTTAAGGTTCGCAGGCGCGAGTGCCCACGCATCACAACTTCTCCGTTTAATGTCAATGAATCTTATGGCGTTTTTCACAGGAAGGGAGTGATCAGCACAATTATGAAAAGTGCACTTTTGCGCAATCGAAACCAGCGACTCATGTTATCAAAAAAGAATTTGGGCTCATTGCTATCGGCATGAAAATGTTAGGAGCAAGAGCTTACATTAATCTAAATTACCGGAGTACTCTTATGCGTAATCTATCAATTTTAACTGCTTCAATACTGACAATATCTGCGGGTGCAGCCAACGCTGCTTGCCCAACAAACACTGCTACCTTCGCAGCAGCTTCCGCAGCTCTCACGGCTACTGGGGCCACCGAGGCTTGCGCACTGTCGGGTGTTTACGATTTGGCGAGACCAGCACCTACGCTAACTGCCACCAACGGCGGCATTTTATGGGTTCTTGATGGAAAAGTTGAGATTGGTAACGAAACTGATGTTCAGTCTGAAGACGCCCAGTCCATCGTGGCCTCGGTCACTGCAGATGCCAATGCTTCGGCGTTGAATATCAACGCTGGCGTTACTATTGCTGGTACTGGCGGCGGCGGCTCAACCGACCTGCTCGTCATTCATCGTGGCTCAGACATCAATGCGGTTGGTACGGCCAACAATCCCATTCGTATGACTTCGATGGAAGATCTGGACGGTACCGGCGGTCAACGTGCGCAATGGGGAGGCCTCTACATAAACGGTTATGCGAGTATTAATAACTGCGGCTCGGTTGGAACGTGTGTTAAATATGGAGAAGCCGGCACTGGCACGTATGGTGGTGATAATGATACTGACAGCAGTGGTACTTTGCAGTACACCACTTTAGCTTATGCCGGATTCGATTTCTCTGCGGTGTCTGAGTTTAACGGTATTGCCTTTCAAGGTGTGGGTAGCGGCACGGACGTTAACCACATTCAAGTGCACGCCAACCAAGATGACGGCGTCGAATTTTTCGGTGGTACGGTTAACGTTAAAAACCTAGTGCTTACCAGCAACCGTGACGACTCATTTGATGTAACTGGCGGCTGGGACGGTAAAGCCCAGTATGTTCTAGTTTACCAAGATGCAAGCTTGCCACACGATCGTGGCTTCGAAGTGGATGGTAAGGGAACATTTGAGCCAGCAGCAGGCAAGGTTGCCAACATTTCGATCATCTCAAACAGTTCTTCGAATAAAGACGGTAACAAATCGGACGGCATTAAAAGTCGCGAAAACAACGCATTAACTTATGCTAACGTTGCTATTCAAATGACGGCTGGAAGCCACGATTGTTTTGACCCTGATACTGAAACATCGACTTTACTCTCAGCCGTAGGTGACTGCCCAAATCTAGGTTCAGCGTTTAGTGCTGGTGACGCCCCAGTCGCCTACACAGCATCATTCAACGGTTATATCAACGGCTTTAACGAAGCGATTCAACAGCCCACTTCTGATGCATTGATTACTGGCGATACTTTCTTTGATTCAGTCGAGTTTATCGGTGCTGTACGTGACTGTGAGAACGATTGGACGCAGGGATGGGTTATCCCCGGCACTTTACCAGCGGTAGATCAAGCGCAGTGTGTAGAGTCGGTTAATGTTCCGATCATGGGCGTAGCAGGCATGTTGGCATTATTTGCAGGGTTTGCCAGTATCTTTAGAGCAAGCCGTAAAGTGAAGTAAGCCAGGTCATTGAGATGGATCTGAGTTACTAAGAGTTCCTCTTTTGCTCGGCTCAAAAAAAACCCACACTGGTTGCCAGTGTGGGTTTTTTAGTAATGATGAAATAGCCTACGGTCATTCAACTTACCTTTGCCCGAAGGCTCGGAGCATCAACTTTTCAATGATTAACGCAGCTAAGCACGGTAAGTCAGCAGCTTCAAGGTGTTAGATGATCCTCCCTCACCAGGCGAATCGCCGCATGTGAAGGCTATACGTTGCCCTGACAATAACTCACCGCGCTCGGCTATCAACGACATAATGGCTTCGCCGACATCGCCGCTTTGAGTGGGATCAAAATACAAGGGGATGACTCCGCGCATCAAGGCCATGCGCCGACACGCCATAAGATTTCGTGATACTCCATAAATAGGCAAACCCGAACGTATTCGGGAAGCGATCAAAGGTGTATTACCCGATTCCGACAAACAAACAATAGCTGAAATGCCCTCGAGATGATTGGCCGCATACATCGCTGATAACGCAATACATTCGTTGCTTTCAGTAAATATTCGTTCGAGACGATAACCTGACTGCACCATGGTAGGATGTTTTTCAGCGCCAATGGCTGTCTCCGACATAGCCTCTACCACCTTAACCGGAAAAGCCCCAGTGGCAGTTTCACCCGAAAGCATCACCGCATCGGTGCAATCCAACACCGCATTCGCCACATCAAATACTTCGGCGCGCGTGGGTACGGGCTGCGTGATCATGGATTCCATCATCTGCGTCGCTGTAATCACGGGTTTGTTAGATTTACGTGCCATTTTGATGATTTTTTTCTGAATGCCAATCAGCTGCGGATCGCCAATTTCAACGCCTAAATCACCCCGCGCAACCATAACGCCATCAGCCGCATCAATCAGCTCCTGTAGATTAGCATCGTTAGCCACCACTTCGGCGCGCTCAATTTTAGCAATAATTTTGGCTTCACTACCGGCCTTAGTCAACGCATCGCGCACGGGTAGTAAATCGGAGCCGCGGCAAGGAAAGGAAACCGCAACAAATTCAAGATTGTTTTCAATAATGCACTGTAAATCTTCCAAATCCTTTTCAGTAATCGCATCTGCAGCTAAGCCGCCACCGAGTCGATTAATACCTTTGCGAGAGCTCAACGGGCCGGCCTGTGTCACTTCACAGACTACATCTGTAGTGCTAGTGCTTTTGACTAACAAACGAATTCGGCCATCATCAAGCAGCAAGATATCCTCAGCGTGGACCGATGTGGGCAGCGGCTCGTAGGTAACGTGGATGCGATTTTGTAGACTATTTGCACTACTAGCATCAATGGTCAAAACAATTTCTTGCCCGTTAGCCAGCTCCATCGAATCCTGCTGTAATTGCCCAATACGTATTTTAGGTCCTTGCAAGTCGCCCATGATTCCAACATGACGATTTTTTAAAGTAGCCTGCTCTCTCACAATCTCTATCGCTTTGCTATGATCGGCATGACAACCATGTGAAAAGTTCAGCCGAAATACATCCACCCCTGCTTCAATTAAATCACTCAAAACCTCAACGCTACTCGAAGCGGGCCCCAATGTTGCCACGATTTTTGTACGTCGTTCAATATTACTCGATACTTTTTGCATGAATTATCCGTTGCCTTGTTACTGTAATAAAAAGTTAGTTTACTTTGATCACTTGCTCTTGAATTTTTGCTGCCCAAATAGCCGGCCCAGTTTGATGCACCGACTCACCTCGGCTGTCGACGGCGACAGTAACCGGCATGTCTTCTAAATCAAATTCGTAAATGGCTTCCATCCCTAATTCAGGGAAGGCGACCACCTCGGCATGCTTAATAGCTTGCGCAACTAAATACGCAGCGCCCCCCACTGCCATTAAATAAATAGCTTCATTATCCTTTATCGCTTCAATAGCCACAGGCCCGCGTTCGGCCTTGCCAATCATACCCAGCAGACCGGTTTGCTCTAGCATCGTGCGAGTAAATTTATCCATTCGGGTAGCAGTGGTTGGACCGGCGGGGCCAACCACCTCGTCGCGTACTGGGTCAACCGGACCGACGTAATAAATAAAACGTCCTTTTAAATCAACCGGCAAATCTTCACCACGCGCTAATAGATCGGTCATTTTTTTATGCGCAGCGTCTCGACCAGTCAGCATTTTCCCCGACAGCAATAGCGTCTCGCCAGTGGCCCATGTTTTAACATCATCAGCCGTAACAGTATTTAAATTTACCCGTCGAACGTTTTCGCCCACATCCCAACTGATGTCGGGCCAATCAGATAATTTGGGTGGCTCCAAGGCCACTGCGCCAGAGCCATCTAAAACAAAATGGGCGTGTCGTGTTGCTGCACAATTAGGAATAATCGCCACGGCTTTATTGGCCGCATGTGTAGGGAAATCTTTAACCTTTACATCGACCACTGTCGTCAGACCACCTAGACCTTGTGCACCGATACCTAGTTGATTCACTTTTTCGTAAAGCTCTAGGCGCAACTCTTCAGCTCGGCTTGATGCGCCTCTTTCCTGCAGCTGCTTAATACTAACAGGCTCCATGAGCACCTCTTTAGCCAGCAGCATCGCCTTTTCGGCAGTCCCCCCAATACCAATACCCAGCATCCCAGGCGGACACCATCCAGCGCCCATTTTAGGCAGCTGTTCAAGCACCCAGTCCACAACCGAGTCTGAGGGATTGAGCATTGCAAATTTAGCTTTGGCCTCCGAGCCACCACCCTTGGCTGCTAACTGCACATCAACGGTGGCACCCGGCACGATTTCGTAATGGATCACTGCCGGCGTATTGTCCATGGTGTTTTTTCGCTCACCATCCGGGTCGGCCAAAATAGAAGCCCGCAACACGTTATCAGGCAGTTTATAGGCTTGCCGTACACCCTCATTAATCATCTCGGTCACGCCCATCGTCGCGTCATCCCAACGAACTTCCATGCCTACCTTAACAATGACAGTCACGATGCCCGTGTCTTGGCAGATGGGCCGATGACCCATGGCGCACATACGCGAGTTAATCAATATTTGCGCCATCGCATCTTTAGCGGCTTTTGATTGCTCCTTTTCGTACGCTTCGTTGATTGCCTCAATAAAATCCAGTGGATGGTAGTACGAAATATATTGCAGCGCGTCGGCCACACTGGCGATTAGATCTGCTTGCTTGATGGCTGCCATTAAAAACATACTCCTTACTTTAAAAAGGCCAAAGTGGCGTTAGCAATTAATCAATCGTTCCAGACTCAAAGCCGAGGAAAGCTATAAAACAATCAAACTCTGTGAAAAACGCCGGACAAAAAACTGCGCGCACTACTCTAAAACGGGCGTGGGATTCGTTGGGTTTTGCAAGGCATTCAACCGATCATTGACTTGGCGACGAAACGCATTAATCGCTTCGAGCCACTCTTCATTAGCAAGCACACGACCGCTCAAGCTATCGACGCTCTTACTCATTTGCTGTACCTTCTGGCTCGTATTGCCCACGCTTTTTTGAAGCGACGTAATTTGGGCTGTTTCAAGTGTTTCAACCACTTCATCTAACTCCGCCGCCAACGCCGTAAGCTGGACCATTGCCGCGCTGTATTGTTTTTTAAGACCGCTGGTGCGTGTGGTCAGATTTCTAACCGAGACGTCATGTTCATTTAACAGCTTGATGCTTTTTTTGCGAGCATCCCAAAGCTTTCTCACCTCGGTATCGACTGCTTTCAATTGCACACGTACGGCCGCATCAGATTGTGAAAGCTCATCACCCGTACTGGCTAACTGAGACTCAAGCACAATAAGACGCTGCTCAACACTTTTGGCACTTGCATTGGTTAACCGACTTTGATCCCATAAGAAATATGCCGCGCCCATTGCAGTAATGGCAATTAAAAGAGAAATAATACTGAGCAAGCCACCACCCTCCCTCGACGCTCCGCCGCCATGAGAGCCTGAACGCTTAGAACTTTGGCTTTGGCCAGCCAGCGATCGCCGACCGGCCACTTCATCCTGAGCAGGTGCCATGCGTGGAATATTTTCTAATTCATCATTATCGCGACGGTTCACATCGACCTCTCAAGCCACGCAAGGAGCGCTAGCATTCCAATTAATATCGTCTTCGACTCAATCACGCCAACCAAAGTCCAGCGGTCAGGTTGCACATTAGATCCTGCACCAGTATTAAATGCGTCGACCTGTGATTATAAAGCTATGCCGGTAGCACTCAATGCCATTGTGCATTCCTTCACGCTAAAGGGGCTCAACAATCGCAGTAAGGTAACGGCTTTGGCGAGCTCGGCACCACTGATGGTAAATAAAGCCCCGCTTATCGCTCAGCAGTAAAAGTTTTTCATAAAAAAAGGAGCCTGAGGCTCCTTTTTTTAATTCATTGGCATAGGTATTCGCTACAAATAATAAGCCAACCCAAAGATCACTACCGTTAACGCTATGGAGCAGTGAATAACGCCTTTAACTGTCGTCAAGGGGCCCATTTTACCGGCAATTGCATTCACTTGGAGCGCTAGAATCAAAGCCATAGCCAGCATAAAGCCTAGACCGCCACCGCTACCGCCTTCGGAAAGCAGACGGGCGTAACCGCCAAAGTGCGGCCCAGCGAGCATGCCAAAAGCCATAGGCGCTGAAAACAAGGTATTAGTGCGCGAGGCCAACAAGGCTTTAGCACCGGCCGCCGCAGCGTCACCTTCTTTCATTCCCAAAGCAATCTTCTGGTTAGGCCAGATCACCAGCCAAACATTTAAAAACATCAATGTGCCCATTGATGAGCCTAAAACAATATAGTCATTAAGAAGGCCCTTACTGTGCAGGCTACCAAGTAGCAGCACGCCAGTAATAAACGTCAACATTGCAGCCCAACGAAACCACCACAGAGCTTCAGGCGCTAGTTTCGCTTTTGCATCGGCCAAGCCTTCGGGTGTAGCCGCCTTAAAATAACCACCTTGAATAAAATTAAAGTAATACAGTAAACCTATCCATGTGATTCCAGCTAACAAGTGCAACCAACGAAAAAGGAAATCAGCGATCAACATACAATTGCTCCTAAATTTGAAAATATCAAAAAGTGAATGAATGATTAATGCTTACTTACCAGAGAATGAAAACTCTGAGGCTTGGCGTTTACTATGAAGTACAGTAAGCGAATTACCTTAATAAAAAATAGCATTGATATCTTAGTCCAAATACCTAAATAATTCATGCGACGCATTACCGCACAATGCCTGTACAAAAAACATGCTGACCTGGGTTTTTCAATCATAAAAAAACCCGGCGCATGCACCGGGTTTTTTTGAACAAGCAGAGCTTACATCATGCCGCCCATTCCACCCATTCCACCCATTCCGCCCATGTCAGGCATGCCGCCTGCACCACCGCCACCTTGCTCAGGCTTATCGGTGATCATCGCTTCAGTAGTGATCATCAATCCAGCAACCGAACCTGCCGACTGCAATGCAGTACGCGTTACTTTAGCCGGATCAAGAATACCCATGTCGATCATATCGCCGTATTCACCTGTAGCGGCGTTATAGCCATGATTGCCGGACTGGGCCTTCACTTCGTTAACCACAACCGACGGCTCGCCACCGGCGTTAGCAACGATTTGACGCAGCGGCGCTTCCATCGCGCGACGGGCTAGATTAATCCCCACTGTCTGCTCTTCGTTGTCGCCTTCCAGGCCGTCAATCGCCTGTAAAGCACGCACTAACGCAACGCCACCACCGGGCACTACGCCTTCTTCTACCGCTGCACGTGTAGAGTGCAATGCATCTTCAACACGCGCTTTCTTTTCTTTCATTTCGATTTCTGTGCCCGCGCCCACTTTAATTACTGCAACACCGCCGGCCAATTTAGCCACACGCTCTTGTAATTTTTCGCGGTCGTAGTCAGATGAAGTGTCTTCGATCTGTGCACGAATTTGCTTAACACGCGCTTCAATCGCAGCCACATCACCTGCACCATCAATAATGGTCGAGTTCTCTTTGCTCATGGTGATGCGCTTAGCTTGGCCTAAATGCTCAAGTGTCGCGGTTTCAAGATCAAGACCGACTTCTTCAGAAATCACAGTACCACCAGTCAAAATGGCAATATCTTCGAGCATTGCTTTGCGACGATCGCCAAAACCAGGCGCTTTACATGCAGCGACTTTAACGATTCCGCGCATGTTGTTCACAACTAAAGTTGCCAACGCTTCGCCTTCTACGTCTTCAGCGACAATCACTAACGGGCGACTCGCTTTAGCTACGCTTTCAAGTAGTGGCAACAGCTCGCGAATGTTAGAGATTTTCTTATCAACCAACAAAATGAATGGTGCTTCTTGCTCAACACTCATGTTTTCTTGATTGGTAACAAAGTAAGGTGAGAGATAGCCGCGATCAAATTGCATACCTTCGACAACTTCCAGCTCATTCTCAAGACCGCTACCTTCTTCAACAGTAATAACGCCTTCTTTGCCTACTTTGTCCATTGCCAAGGCAATGATTTCGCCTACTTGCGTATCGCTGTTAGCTGAGATGGTGCCAACTTGAGCAATTGCTTTGGTATCAGTACAGGGCGTGGATAATTTTCGCACTTCGGCGACAGCAGCCGTTACTGCTTTATCGATACCGCGCTTTAAATCCATTGGGTTCATACCCGCAGCAACCGACTTCAAACCTTCGCTAACGATGGCTTGAGCCAGTACAGTTGCCGTAGTCGTTCCGTCACCGGCTTCATCTGAAGCTTGTGATGCAACTTCTTTGAGCATTTGCGCGCCCATATTTTCAAACTTATCTTCAAGCTCGATTTCTTTTGCAACCGATACACCATCTTTTGTGACGGTTGGAGCACCGAAAGCTTTGTCTAGCACTACGTTGCGACCTTTAGGCCCCAGTGTGGTTTTTACCGCATCCGCTAGGATATTTACACCGTCGAGCATTTTAGCGCGAGCGGCGTCACCAAATTTCACGTCTTTAGCAGCCATGATTCATTACCTTAATCTAATGGTTAAACAAAAATAAACGCTTCAACATCGAAGATTCAGCCGCAGTGCGCTGGCACTGATGTTGACGGCGTATCGCTAGTCGATTACTGCTTTAATGTCAGATTCTGACAAGATAACAAGGTCTTCACCGTCAACTTCGATCGTATCGCTACCGGCATATTTACCAAATACAATGACATCACCGACTTTCACATCAAGCGCACGGACTTCGCCGTTGTCGAGAACCTTGCCATTTCCTACAGCAATAACTTCACCCTGATTGGGTTTTTCTTTGGCAGAACCAGGCAATACGATACCGCCAGCTGAGGTAGACTCTTCCTCATTGCGACGCACGACAACTCGGTCATGTAAGGGACGAATTTTCATCTTTCGAGGTCTCCTGAAAAGACATTATGAATAAATTTCCTGCCAACCACCTGATCAACAAACAACCAAATCAAAGCCGGCAGCTTACCCAGTTAGCACTCTCCACTCGAGAGTGCTAACTAAGAGGCGCACTTTACCGTCTCGCACATTAAATGCAACCGATTCGAACTAAATGGTAAATTGCACACCCTAGCTAGATGGGGGCAGATGACGCAATAACAAGGCCTGTTTAAAAAAAACGTGCGGCTCTGGCTTACTGGTCGTCGCGGGTATACTCGCCTTCGATAGTGCGACTCCCATCTTCGGCACGCTCTACTACGATAGAGCCTGTACCCGATTGCTGTGCCGACTGCTGAGAACCGGCTGGCATCGCGCCCCACAAGGCAGAGCCCATAACTAACTTAGCGGCAATGAATCGGCGACTCAAGGGCATCAAAAATACAAAACCGAGCAGATCGGTTGCGAAGCCCGGGGTCAAAAGCAACGCCCCGGCTACCAATAGCAAAGCCCCTTCCACTAGCTCAACACCAGGAATTTGACCTTCGGCCATCATTCGCTGAGCCCGCATCAGCGTAGCCAAACCCTGCGCACGCAAAAAATAAACGCCTATCGCCGCCGTTAAAATAATAGAAACAATGAGCATTGGAGCACCGAGTACAGAGCCAACTTGGACTAATATCCAAACCTCAAGTAACGGCACAAGAAAAAACAGTAAGAACAGGTAGCGATACACAGTATATTTACGTCAAAATGTGAATTCGTCAGGCCAGCTGAGCCGACGATGGATTAATCGTGCATTCTAGTATACCCCAGTCTAAAACCCCATGATGCAAATGCCGCACAGTGAGCGCCAATAGGATAGAATTGCTACACTATTTAATAGGTAAACAAGGCACAGGAACCGAGTCGACTTGTTGCGCTCTAAATGTTGAACGCATAACTCAAAATTCCTTCAGCCAAAGCAAACTAACCCTGTGGGCAGCACACAAACGTCACTTTGCATGATCTCACTCATTAGAGCTCTATTTATGTCTTTTAAGCAAAAAAAACTAGCCTTACTGCTATTGGCGCCACTGCTAGTCAGCCTCACGGCTATGACTCTGGTCACACAGGAGGCTGAAACCGATGCCTCAACTGCTGGGCTGACTTACTTAGAACCAGAAATTAAGCATGCACGCACGGCTGAAGAGATCCTCAGCAAATTGCAGCGCCGGCATTACGAAAAACGCCCTTTCAACGACCATATCTCGTCACTACTACTCGACACATACTTGGACAACCTCGACCCCAATAAAAGCTACTTCACCGCTGCTGACGTCGCCAAATTCGAGCAGTATCGCTTTGCTCTAGACGATGGCATGCGCCGGGGCAATTTAAAGCCCAGCTTTATTATGTTTAACCGTTATCGAGATATTGCCATCGACCACCTGGAGCGGATCATTGGAGACCTACCCAACGATGTTGCGGCACTCAATTTCAGTCGCGACGAAACCATTGAGCTCGATAGCGAGACACTTAAATGGGCCACCAACGACGAAGAGCGCGACGAAAGGGTCCGCAAATCGTTAAAAAACTCAGTGCTCAGTTTACGGCTCTCCGATAAAGATGACGAAGCTATTCTTGAAGCACTAGAAAAACGCTACAAAAATCAGCTCAACCGTCTCAAGCAACTTAATGCTGAAGATGTTTTTCAGGTTTATATGAACTCGCTGGTGGGTCTCTATGACCCACACTCTAACTACATGTCTCCGCGTACCAGTGAAAACTTTTCAATTAATATGAGCCTTTCGCTTGAGGGCATCGGCGCAGTATTGAGTAGCGATGGTGAATACACGGTGGTTGAACGCTTGGTAAAAGGCGGTCCGGCCGAACTACAAGGCGATTTAAAACCCAAAGATAGAATCACCGGCGTTGCACAAGGCAATGAGGGCGAGGTTGAAGACGTCGTTGGCTGGCGCCTAGATGAAGTGGTGCAACTTATACGTGGCAAAAAAAATACCACCGTAAAACTTGAGGTACAAAACAAAGACTCAGCGAATCAATTTGAAAGTAAGTACATAAAAATCGTCCGCAATAAGGTCAAACTCGAGGAGCAGGCAGCGCAAAAAGAAGTGCTTGATATTCACCACGACGGAGCTTTGAAAAAGATTGGTGTGGTGCAAGTCCCCACATTTTATCATGACTATGAAGCAGCTATGCGCGGTGAAAAAAATGTCCGTAGTACGACAAGAGATGTACGATTACTACTGAGCGAACTGGATGAGGAAGGCGTCGACGGGGTTGTTATAGACTTACGCGGTAATGGCGGAGGCTACCTTGAAGAGGCCAGAACACTCACCGGGTTATTTGTAGAGCGTGGTCCTGTTGTGCAAATTCGCATGTCTAACGGAAAGATAAAGTCGGAGGCCAACTACCCCAACCCTGAGCACTACGATAAGCCTATTGTAGTGCTGATTGATAGATTGAGTGCATCCGCGTCGGAGATTTTTGCAGGCGCAATTCAGGATTATAGGCGAGGCCTTATTATTGGTAGCCAATCGTTTGGTAAAGGCACCGTACAACAGGTCACCTCGCTCAATCACGGAGCGCTCAAATTGACGGAAGCTAAATACTATCGCGTGTCAGGCGACAGCACGCAGCACCGCGGTGTTATTCCCGATATTGCCCTCCCTAGCTTGTACGATGCGAGTGAAATTGGTGAGGATACGCTAGATCATGCACTCAACTGGGATCAGGTGCCACCGCTTAGGCATCGAAGATATGGTGACTTCGCACCCATTACCGAACAAATCAAACAGAAGCATGAGGTTCGCATTAAGGATGATCCTGACTACCGCTACTTAATCGAGCAGATCAAGCTCAATGACAAATACAATGCGATGAGCGCGCTACCTCTCAACCTTGAGGTACGCCAGGCCATGATAGAGCAAGATGAAAGCGAACGTGAGTCGATCGAAAACGAGCGGCGCATAGCTAAAGGACTACCCCCGCTAGATAAGGAAAATAAAGACAGCGATAAAACTGCAGCGAATGGCGAAAGTCAATCTGACGGATCAACCAGCCCTATTGCTACACAAGAAAATGCCAGTACAGTAACGAATCAGGAAGATGCTGACGAAGAAGACAATGACGCACGCACAGATTTTTTATTAACTGAAGCGGCTCACATCTTGCTCGACGCAATCACTCTATCGAACCAGCCAAGCTTGCCCTTACAAGATCGAGTAGCGGCCAATGCATTGGCTAAACCGCCCGCCAAAAATATTCCAGCATCAACCGCTACCCACTAATACACCACTGCCGAACTCTCCGCTACTCAGTAGCGGAGGTCGGTCTACGCATAGTGACAAATTCTTCGGCGGCCGTAGGGTGCACACCAATAGTGCTATCAACTATTTGTTTGGTCACGCCCGCCTTTAATGCAATTGCCAAGCCTTGAATAATCTCTCCCGCATCCTGCCCCATCATATGAGCACCCAGCACTTTATCACTTGCAGTATCGACTACGAGTTTCATGTAGGTTCTTTCCTGCCGACCGCTCAGCGTATGCTTAAGGTGGCGAAAATCTGATTCGTAGAGCTCGATATCAAAGCCTTCCTCACGAGCCCGCTCTTCAGACAAGCCCACGCTGCCAATATTGGGATGGCAAAATACTGCCGTGGCAATTGCCGCATAATCAACTGTTCGCGCTGCATCTTTAAACCAAGTATCGACGAACGCCATACCTTGCTCGATAGCCACAGGAGTCAACTCCGGAGTCCCTATTATGTCGCCAAGCGCAAAAATACTCGGCTCGCTGCTTTGAAAATATTCATCGACAACAATCTCGCCATTATCGCGACGTTGAGTTGCGGTGTTATCTAAACCCAAGTCACTCGTATACGGCAGACGTCCCGTCGCATAAAGCACAGCGTCATAGCTTCGCTCGACTGACTCATTAAACTTAACCGCAAGCTGCCCAGCACTATGCTCATCTATTGAGAGCACTTGGCTTTGCATCATCACCTCAATGTTTTGGCCGCGCATCTCCGTCAATAATTTTTTTCCTAAAGCGTGATCAAAATGCTTCAAAAGCTGATTACCTCGATAGGACACCTCAACCTCCACACCTAGCCCATGTAATATACCCGCAAATTCTAAGGCGATATAACCGCCGCCCACTATCAACAATCTCTTAGGCAGTTCATCTAAATAAAACACATCGTCGGAAGTGATAACAAGATCACTGCCAGGGAAATTGGGTACGTAGGGCTTACAACCCGTGGCTATGAGAATTCGAGCAGCTGTGTAGGACTTTCCATCGACTTTGATAGTGTGCGGATCTTGAAGACGCGCACGCCCTCTTATCAATTCAACGCCTGCACCGTCGAGCAAACTGGCGTAAATAGTATTCAGCCGTTTTATTTCTTGGTCTTTGTTATCACGCAATGTAGGCCAATGGAACTCGGGGGGTTGTAACGACCAGCCAAAACCGCGCGCGTCGCTAAAATCACTGGAAAAATTGGCTCCGTAATAAAACAGCTTTTTGGGCACGCACCCAACATTGACACACGTGCCTCCTAAAAATTGCTCTTCGGCAATGGCAACCTTGGCACCCGCTTGCGCCGCCATACGCGAAGCACGAACGCCACCAGAACCGGCCCCAATGACAAATAGATCGTAATCGTACATTCACACTCCAATATTACATTAATTAACTTTAGCCAATTAGCGCGGCCAATAAAAAAGTACCGACGAACGATCAGCCACATGCTCGATAGCCAGCGCGAAAGAACGCCGCTATGAGAGGCTGAGTATTATTAGGGATTTCTTAGGCCGTCGCTAGACAATTATGCCGGCCAAGCGAGCAGGACACCAACCTTCCTAGCAGCACTGGCATCGCTGCCGGGGCAAGAGGATAAAACAAACTTTCAGATTTCGGTGTGTCGCGAAAAGCGCCGAACGGAACGCTTATATTTTTGCTTCGAAACGACCCGTGCGGCGTCGGTCTGTATTTCGGCGTGTGTCAAGAAGCGGCTTTTTCGGGTGCAGCCGACGATCTCTATTGCGGCGCCGATCGACAAACCTCGGCTGAGCCGTCGGATCAATCGCATCGGCATTCGCGGTATTGCGGGCACGGGAAGCTGGCGCCTGACGATTAACCTCAGTGGGCGATGCCGTAACACTTGAACCTACATTTGGAATAGAAGCCATACTCATACCGACGAAAATGACTGAATCAATAGACCTTGCACGGGGAGTATATTTTTTATACAGCTCGGCGTAAAGTCGAAAATTTAATCACCATTAAACTGACAGGCTTACTAATAATATCGGCCCAAAATTGCCAAACTTGAACCCAATTATGATTAAAAACCGTTTAATTACGCATAACAGGGAGTTACAGAGCTTTTATGAAGTAAAATAGCAAGCGCTGTTACTCGAATAAAAACGCTCATCACCCTGCACAACTCAACAGCTAGACAACCACTGTGCAACCCAACCGCTAGCCAGTTAAACCATCCGCCATGCCGGTGACGCTACATGCCCGTACATCTTCAAAAAATCCATCTCAACCGAAGACCCCATGAATAGCTCACGCAGATTTAAAACATACAAAAATCGTTAGACTAGCGTCGTCCATCAACAATTGCGCATCAATTGATTTGAATCAATAATCTTTGCCACGATTATCGTTTAACCCGCCCCTTGCGCTAACGGCAGCATTGATCGATGACATCGTAATCGGTACCTGCGAAAAAAATTACCGTGACCTATCTCTAGGCAGCCGTGTAGCATGATGCAACTATGGCTGGCGTTGAATTCCCGGCTAAGCACGGGCTGCTGGCCCTGCCAACAAAACGGTTGTAGTTGCTCCCTTCGCTGTTAAGATAGCTCGCCCACACCCTAATGGTCCCTCACTCGCACGACAATCTCACACCCTCTAGCGAGGGCATACTAGCCAAAATTGAGACTACCCTTTGAACATTGCAGAGACATTTACTGGCACGATCCATAACCTCTCGAGCGGTGGCCTCGGCGTATGCACCCACCCCTCAGGTAGAACCGTTTTTGTAAGTGGTGCCTGGCTTGGAGAATCAGGCCAATTCAAAATACAGCGGCTTAAGGGCTGGGTTGGCTTTGCTAACGTTGTAACTCTTGACGTGCAATCACCCCACCGAGTGACGCCAATATGCTCTTCCCATGGATATGGCGCGAACCACTGCGGCGGCTGTAGTTGGATGTTTGTCGACTATGAGGCTCAGCTCAGCGCCAAACAGCAACGGGTCAAAGCCACGCTCAAGCGGGTGCTCAATGAGACTACCTCAAGCAAGGCACCCAAACGGGTCGGTCAGTGGCTTGAGCGCATTGAGACGATCTGGCCTTCGCCAAATCCACTGGGCTATCGCAATCGCGCGCAGCTCAAAACTGACGGACAAAAGCTTGGTTATCTCGCGCTTAAATCTAACAAGCTGGTGGATGTGGAGCAATGCCTAATTTTGTCGCCAAGCAACCAGCAAACGCTCAGCGCGCTACGTGAAAAGCTACCCAACACTGAATGGCGCACACGCGCACCCTCACAGCACTCGCGGCGCCATGCAAAAACATCGCTCAAAGGTGCCGGAAACAGCACCCAAATACGTGGTTTTAATGCGCCCGCTGGCCCTGTGCATGGTCATCATAAAAAAAGAAAAGTAGCCTGGACCACCTTGGACATTGATGAGGATACCGACGCTGATAACGTTCAAATTAATCGTCGACTCCCTTTTCGGCAAGCCAACAGTGCTCAAAATCAACGGATGCAGACGTGGCTCAGCGAGCGGCTGCAAACGATTCGGGGCGTCTCACAATCGCCGCTCAAAGTATTAGAATTGTTTTGTGGCAGCGGGAACTTCACAGAAGTCATTGCAAACGCAGGTTTTGACGACATTGTTGCCGTGGAGTGTATTGCTCAGGCACTACAGGCCTTAGACAAAAAGCAACTGCGCAATGTCAGCACCACTCTGTGCGATTTGTACGACAACAAAGCATTCACAACTCTGATGCAAACGCACCACAACGCAGACGTGTTGATTTTAGACCCGCCCCGTGATGGTTTGAAAACGATTGATTGTTTATTTACTCATTCAGCCAAGTGCAACAGTTATCGCGATGTATTGTACATATCCTGTAATCTGGCGACATTCAGTCGCGATTTAGTAACGTTTGTCGAGGCTGGATTTTCCGTTCAACAAATCCAACCACTCGATCAGTTTCCGCAAACACCCCATATTGAGCTGCTCTGCCATCTATCAAAATAAATTTTCTTGTAGCTGGTAATAACGGTAACAGGCAAATAACAATACGCTCTGCTCAACTATCACTCGCATTGTCCAGTCTGGCGTCATTATTCTATGAACGACACAGCTAAGGGCCCAGATATTTTTTGCCATCAAATGAACTCTGCATCAACAATAGATTCAACAGAGATAGCCAAGTGTATATATTTATTGATTAATCGATAACTCTCTTTATCAAACCACGCTTGCGTTGGCTTATCTAATAGAGCCGCTATATCGCCGCCATCGTTGACCGTACCCAAATAAACCCAGTTATGAATAATATGCATAGCCTGATTGACAATTTCACTGTCGCGCCAATCTTCAGCTGACTCAACAATCACTGCGGGACCATCAAAGGGCCAAGACTGGATCTTACTGGCAACAAAGGCTGCCTTTACCCGCATATTGTGCTGAACAATTGTTTCTTCCTTGGCGCATACACCCGCACACTTTTTTAGTTGATAATTAAAACAGCGCCCTGCCCCTGCTTCTAACCCCAACATTTTCTTACACAGCTGAAAATCGTCTACTACGCCCATCAGCCATTTATTGGCAGCGGCTTTACTTGGATAAAGCCCGTAAATGTGGGCAGCAAAAGACGGCAGTCCATCAGCACTCGCTTCGGAAGGTCGAGAAACAAGGTTAGGTTGCAATGCCCCTTGTGCGTTTTCAATCAGCTCAAAACACCATAACCGCTTATAGCGTCGCTGACGCCTATTATAAATAGGGCTATGAACTTTGATCTCATGATTTTCAAGTAACAGAGCGCCCAATTCGCCAATGGTAGAAGTCCAATCAATATCGCGAACTTCTTGAGAGAGCCGCATCTCTTTGCTGCTAGTCAGATCAGCGCTGAAGTGCGACATGACTCGCTCGCGCAAGCGTACACTCTTGCCAATGTATAACAGCGTGTTGCCCTCTCCGTAAAAGCGATAAACCCCTGGCACATTAGGCATTGCGCTAATGGTTTCGTTGGACACATGCACCGGCTGAGAAGGCCGCTGGAATTGTGCGCGCGCAGCAGCATTAACCGCATCAAGACCTTGATCGTTAATTGCATATTCTATGAACGCGATCATTGCCTCTACATCAGCAATAGCGCGATGACTTACCTCACGCGTATAATCAATTCGCTCACAAATAGTATCGAGACTATGCCGTGAGAACTGAGGATATAAAGCCTTAGATAATTTTACCGTGCAAACAATTTTTGGCTTAAAACTATAGCCGGCCTGAGCAAACGCCGCCTTTAAAAAACTGTAATCAAACCGCGCATTATGGGCAATGAACAATGCCCCATCGAGCAACTCAAACAGCTGCGCCGCGCACTCATTAAAATACGGCTGCTCAGCAACCATAGCGCCACTAATGCCGGTCAGTTGGCTAATAAAAGCCGGAATAGACTTGCCAGGATTAAGCAGTTGTTGAAAATCTAGAGAGTCACCATCAGGATGAAACAAACGCAAACCTACTTCGGTAATACGCTCCGATTGCGCGCTAGCGCCAGTTGTCTCAAGATCGACAAACGCACAGGGTTGCCCGAGTATCATAGCGGGCTCACCACGTAAAACGATGGATTACATTGAGGCATTTACTGATCGGTATCTGTGGGTTGCAGCATGCGATAAAACACATAACCACCCAACCCACCCGCCACGGCCTGACTCAGCAGGCCTGCTATGTGTCTTGTTGGAGCGACCGCCGATACATCGAAGACGAGCTTTAACGTTATGTGCACGGTTAATAGCGCTACGAACCCTGCCAACGGGTAAAGGATGTGCGGCAGCTTAGGTAAGCATTTGACTAATAGCCAAGCCACCACAAACGCTATCAATAAACCGATGCCAATCACGGGCAAATAAATACCAAGCATATTAGCTAGGTCGTGAAATGCAGCTGCAAAGCGGACACCCATACCAACTGGCAGCCCCAATTGCACAACGCTTGCAATATTCCATTGGCTGACAAAAATCACTGCAGATATATAGGTCACCAATACTGCTAGGAAGAAACCACTGGCTGTACGAATCATTCGGTTTTCTCTATTACATTTACCCGTTATACTTTAAAGCAAGTCAGGAAGAAAAATGACTTGGGCATCTGGCTGCGCATTTTACTATAAACCTTGTGGACTGTCCCGCTCGCAATATGCACACGCTCCGCGGCCTCAACACATCCACTGTCGAACCGTCATTATCTGACTCAAACACAATTTTGGAACGGGCATATGCTTTACACTATTTTCTTAGCTTTGCTATTCATCGGTATGCCTGCGCAGGCAAACTATAAGCTAGAAACCTTGGCTAGTGAACTTGACCACCCATGGAGCATTGCGTTTTTACCGAACAACGAATATTTAGTTTCTATGCGTGGTGGAGAGCTGCGTCGATTCAGTATGACTGATCAACAAGGCGTCACGCTATCCGGAGCACCCGCAACCTATGTTCAAGGTCAGGCAGGTTATTTTGACATTGTTCTCGACCCGGATTTTACTACCAATCAAACAATTTATCTCGCCTTTGCTCACGGCACAAAAAAGGCAAGCACAACGAGCATAATACAGGCAGTACTGGGTGAAAAAAGTTTGGAAAATGTAGTCACCATTTTTACGGTATCCCCCATGAAAAACGGCGCAAACCATTTCGGCGGTAGGCTCCAATTTATGAATGACGGTACCCTGCTCCTCACCACAGGGGATCGATTTGAATATCGAGAGGATGCGCAAGACACTTATAGCCAGCTCGGCAAAATCATTCGAATCGAGCGCTCGGGAGATATCCCCAGTGACAACCCTTACAGCGATGGCCAACACGGCGACCCAGCTGTTTGGAGTTATGGCCACCGCAACCCACAGGGCCTCACCTATAACACCAAAACCAACACCGTTTTTATGCATGAACATGGCCCAAGAGGTGGCGATGAGGTAAACATAGTTATGCCCGGTCGCAATTATGGATGGCCTGCTGTGACACACGGCATTAATTATTCGGGTGCGCAAATATCCCCATTCACCACCGCGCCAGGCATGGAAGATTCAATAAAACACTGGGTTCCCAGCATCGCGCCATCAGGGTTGGCTTATTATGATGGCGAAGCCTTTCCAGAGTGGCGCAACAGCCTATTTGTTGGCGCACTACTCAACAAAGAAGTACGCAGGCTTAGCCTAGATATCAACAATCAAGTTGTCGCTGAAGAAACGCTTTTTGCCGAAATAGCAGAACGGATTCGT
>Ga0213865_10000358_pt1 | contig 30881 bp, 41 predicted proteins | sample PICome_6_FD_160100 | JGI IMG/M metagenome (GOLD analysis project Ga0213865, IMG submission 160100) | Coastal seawater microbial communities near Pivers Island, North Carolina, United States - PICO282 | ecosystem: Environmental > Aquatic > Marine > Coastal | place: USA: North Carolina...
AGGTGAAAGCCCGCTTAATCCCTGTCGGTGACGTGGCCCTCGTTGTTATCCAAGATCTAGATCCAACACTCAGTGAGACAGCCCGCGATGCAGAGATAGGCACCACGCTGGTACACGAGCTGGGGCATGTCCTGTTCGTGCAAGAGTTTGAAAAGATACAACAAAACCCCGCCCTTAAGAAAATGCTTTGGGGTGCGTACGTAGCTAACGTGAAGAGTAAAAAGGGGGATGTTCCTTCTTCTTATACCCTCGATCGCCATGGTTTCGAAGAATGGTATTCGGATCAGACAGCCGCCTACGTATACGATTTTGAAAAGAAAGCCTCGAACGCGAAAGACTCATACTTTAAGCAAATCGCCAGAAAACTGCGAAGCCTATTTGACGAAGTGAACAGGCTGCTAGGTGGCAGAATCGAGCTAGATGCAACCTTCAAAAAATATATGGAAGGCGTTATCGACGCCAACCAGAGTAATCGAGCCGGTAGACCAAGCTTCGCGCAGCAGTTGATGGTGAGAGAGTTCATCGCAGATATAGGCAAACGTATCCCGAAAAGGGCCTTCAACAGTATGGCCAATACGTCAAAGGGTATGATTAAGAACTCCAGCGCGTGGCGGGTGTTTAACCGTTTTGCCTTAACGTCTGACGACTTTCTACGTAACGCTGCACATGGTGAAGGCGGCAAAAATATAGCCGATTTCTTCCACAAGATGACAGGCACCGGTGGAGATATCGGGTTTCTTAAAGCAGCGGGAAATCAGAATCGGAAGTTCCTTGTTAAGTTCGCAAATATATTTGAGCTCGACTCGATCGCAACCGAGAAAGATTTTGAATCTGACCGCGTAATAAATGCTTTCGAGTTGGTAGAAGATGAAGACGTTACCACCGAACAACTTAAGTCTATGGATACACAGACTGCGAAAGACGCATTAGCTATACGGTTGCTCTTGCTAGAGATGCACCGTTATACGTTTGATTCTAAGACGGGGAGGATTATCTATCCGGTCAAATTTAGAGAAAACTATTTCCCACGTTCGATAGATTTATTTGAGGTTGACTCCCGTCAGGCCGAATTCGTGCAACTTCTGATAGACCACGGCATTCCAGAAGACGATGCCAAAGCTACGCTCGATACTATTCTTAACAACAATGTCGACGAGTTAGAGGTAGGAGATGGCGATACCCGTGACACACGGTTCGGTGAAGATCCCCTTAGCCAAGCCATGGCGAAACACTATCGTTCATCTAAAGCTGGTAACCGGGCTGCGTTCGATGAGGCTCTAGCTGCTGCACAGTCGAATAATGATTACACGTTTGAGCAGTTCTTTGACGAACTTAAGAAGCAAAACCCTAAAGAAAACACTATTAACAAACCTCTACACGACCTTGGTCCAAATGCCACCAAGGCCGAGATACTTGAAGCTATCAATGCTCATTGGGATGATCTGACACGTAGACAGCGTATGTCACCGGGTATGGACCCAGCCCTTAAGCGTACTCTTGATGGTATACCTACCACCTCATTGCGTAACGCTAAGTTCATCGTTGATCCTCGACATGCGCTTATTCGTTACAGTAATGCCTTGACCCGTAAGGTTGAGTTCGAGAGACGGGGTGGTTACGCAAAACTTACGGAGGATATGTCAAAAATCCCGGAGGAATATCGTAGAGATATTGAGCACACTGTAGAACGCACTCTGGGTAAGATCACCGCCGGTACGAATATGCGCCGAGCGAACAGTGTCGGCCTTGTCACCACAGTCTTTACTACCTTACTTATGACTGTTGCGGGATCGCTGCCCGATTTCTCTGGTATCGCTGTCAGGAGTAAAGAGTTTAATAACCTTAAGAGCTTCATGAAGGTAACTGGTGAAGCATTTAATGGCCCAGAACTTCGTAAGTTTGCCGAATCTGTGGGGGTTGTCCATAGTGAAGCTATGGAGAATGCCTTTATTGGTTTAGGTGAGCAGGACTACACCATGGCTTGGGCACGTACCGCGAACATGTATTTCTTTAGGTACACCGGACTAGCCATGTATACGCGTTTTGTGCGTACTGTAGCTGTTGGTATGGGCCGGGAGTTTATTATTAACACTGCTCAGAAGAAAGATTTTGGCACACGTGAGGAGCGGTACCTAGAAGAGCTTGGCCTAGTTCGTGACGATGTACTTGCTTGGCTGGACACGGATAGAGATCTAGAAACTGAAACGGGTAAGAAAATTTCAGCTGGGATATCAAGGTTTGCCGAAGAATCAATTATTAGGCCAGACTCTGCACAGCGACCTAGTTGGGCAAACGACCCCCACTTCCAGTTGTTGTTCCATCTGAAATCGTATTACTACGCTTTTGGTAAGACGATTATGGGCGGTGTTTTTGGCGAAGCAAAAAAACGAATGGCTGAAGGCGGTGGGACTATGGACGCTGCAATGCCAGCCGTATTACTTGCCGCAACAATCTTCCCTCTCACGATGCTTGGGTTGGAGATGCGCGAACTCTTTAAGTACATGTTCCAACTTGTCGTACCGGGCGCTGAAGCAGATGGTTACACATTCAGGTCCAACTACATGGATAATTCGGAATATGCATGGGAAATATTTAATAGGTCGGGTGTAACAGGCCCCTTTGCGATGGTGATAACGTCTTTAGATGCTATCGAGTATGAAGGCCTAGCAGCACCACTAACGGCGAACGTCCCAGTATTTGATCTCTTCGATGACACATTCTTTGACGGGGATTGGAAACGCCCAATCCCTGTGTTAAACAATATACAATAATATTAGTCCCGCTAATTAGGAGTTATAATATGGCAGTTACATCAGGTGGCCCTAAAACCCCCAAGAAAAAGCCCCGCAGAAGACTCGCTGAACGAATCGGCGTGGCCGGATACAACCAGATGTACGGGCGCTATGGCTCTGAAGTCCCCGCGCCGCTGAAACTATTTCGAATCTATAAAGATAACAAAGGCAACAAAAGCGTTCGCCCTTCCCCAAGCCCAAGAACCCGCCGAGGAGGCCCAAAGTAATGGCACAGCGTCGCAGATTTAAAAAAACTATCCCTCAGCGCCGCCCTCGGGGTGTCGATAAAGACCCCGTCTACATGGGCCTAGAGCAGGATCTTAAAGATATTAAGAAAAAGCTCAGTGAGTTTATGGGCACACCACAATCTCGTGCTCGAAACCGGCGAGTCGCTACGAAAGAAGCAGCTAGCACCGCCCGTCGTAGGACGAACATACAGCGTGGCACTACAAGTGGTACAGGCCCACGTGCGGCAGCGCGGCGTTCGGCGCAACAGCGAAGAGCTCAATCGACCTCACCTACCAAACCTAATAGAAGGCCGCGTGGATAGTGCCCGCTAAGAAAGACCCTCGCCTAGCTCGGGTAGGAGTGTCTGGCTACAACAAGCCGAAGCGCACACCTAACCACCCGAAGAAATCGCATGTCGTTGTCGCCAAGGAAGGCGACAAGGTGAAGACCATACGCTTCGGTGAGCAAGGCGCTAAGACTGCTGGTAAGCCTAAGTCCGGCGAGTCTGATCGCATGAAAAAGAAACGTGCGTCTTTCAAAGCTCGTCATGGGCGCAACATCGCCAAGGGCAAGATGTCTGCAGCATATTGGGCTAACAAGGTGAAGTGGTGATATGGCACGTACTGACGAACCAAAATGGAAACGTATTGTTGCGTCAGTAAAAGCTGGATCTAAAGGCGGTAAGCCTGGCCAGTGGTCAGCACGGAAAGCACAACTCGCCACCCAGCGTTATAAGAAATCAGGGGGTGGTTATAGCGGTAGCAAGACGAAAGCGCAGAAATCACTTTCGAAATGGACTAAGGAAGATTGGGGCACAAAGTCAGGCAAGAACAGTACACAAGGGTCTAAAGCTACTGGGGAAAGATACCTTCCCAAGAAGGCAAGAGAATCATTGTCGAAGAAAGAATATGCCGCTACTACCAGAAAGAAACGGGCCGACACAAAAAAAGGAAAGCAGTTTTCGTCGCAGCCTAAACGTGTAGCGAAAAAGACTAAAAGGTATCGGTAGTGGATTGGCTCGATTATAAAAATTTTGAACCTTACGAGTTTGACTGCAAGCACAGCGGTGAAAACAAGATGCGGCCTGAGTTCATGCAGAAACTGCAGCATCTCCGGGACAAGTTCGGTAAGCCGATGCCGATCAATAGTGGATACAGATCCCCTACCCATCCGATAGAGGCTCGTAAATCAAAACCCGGAAAACATGCGGAAGGCATCGCAGCAGATATAGGTGTTCGGGGTGCGGACGCAGTGGAGCTACTTAAGTTAGCTTTGGAATTGGGTTTTACAGGGATTGGAATCGCACAAAAAGGAGGCTCACGTTTTATCCATCTGGATATCTCGACCGATGAAAATCGGCCAACTATCTGGAGTTACTGATGGAAGACTTTGCCCAAAGCTGGTGGCCACAAATCACAGCGTTTACCGCGCTAGTGTTCTACACAGCACAAAGACACGCGGCTCAGGATGAGAGGACGTCGCAGCTAGAGAAGAAGGTTGAGCAGCTCTACATATTGTGGAACAAGCATATGGACTGGCTGCTAAACAATAAGAGGGATTAGTCGACATGGCCTGGTTTAACGCAATCATTGGTCCTTTGGGATCTATCCTTGGCGGGTTTCTAGAACGCCGGCAGGAGATAAAAAAGGCTGAGCTGCAGATGAAGCTCGCTACGATCCAGTCAGAGGCTCGTATTGCAGAGGCCAAAGCAACAGCCATTGTAAAGATGGCGGCTTCAGCTCAAGAACACGACCAGAACTGGGAACGCATACTTGTTGAGAACAGTAAAGATTCCTGGAAAGACGAGTACTGGACTCTGATTGTATCTATCCCCCTGATAATGGCGTTTGTCCCCAACATGGCGCATTACGTCTATGAGGGTTTCCAAAACCTTGAAAACGTACCAGATTGGTACCTCACGTTCGTCGGAGCCGCAGTCAGCTTTGCTTTTGCACGGCGGGGCCTAATGGAAACGATGAAGAACCGTGTGAAGAAAAAAGGCTAGAGCATGGCATATAGCGAAACACTAAAACTAGTGGCAGGTGATACGTTACCGGAGCTGACTTTGACACTCAAAGACAGCAATACCGCTGCTGCGGGTCAGACGTTAGACGATAACAACAGCGCCACGTGGGCGCCTATAGATCTTGGTGGTGCGACTGTCCGCCTCCGTCTGCGTGAAGTTGGCTCCACAACTGTTTCATCCACCCTCACCTGCTCACTTGTCGGAGATGGATCAGCGGGTCAGGTAGTAACAAACTTCCCGACCGGCACCTTAGCTAACGAGGGGACATACGAGGGTGAGATCGAAATTACCCATAGTGGCGGCGGCATACAGACTGTGTACGACTTGATTAAGCTAAAGGTTCGCGGCGATTTTGATTGATGGCATCTCGGATTCGGATCACATACGCTGAAGTAACAGCATCGGTTAACAAAACCGAACTAGAAGTATCCGTATCGGTACCAGACATACGCGCCTCTGTAGTAGCTGTTGAGGCTAACGCGGACATAGCGATACCGTTCGCTACGACATCCCTGACATTCACATATCCGAGGGCTCTTAGCTCCTCAACCTATGTTCAAGCCATCGCGGTCATAGACCCGGATACACTCAACCGTTATTTCAGAGATGACGCAGTCACCTTTACAGACCTGCACACGTTTGTATTTAGCAAAGCACTGACTGATACGGCGTCGTTAGCCGAGCAGCACAGTTTGAGCCTTACAAAGCCATTTACTGAGAGCGTGTCATTTGCGGATAACGCGTCAGTCGTAATGGAATTTATACGTACGCCTACTGATGCTCTCAACGTGGCCGAGATAAAAAGCCTACTTGTCCAGAAAACCTTAAGTAATACAGCGTCTATTCTAGAGTCAGCTACGATGGCCCATGGTAAAGCCGTGGCCGATGCGGCTTCTATAGCCGAGACCCTTTCCAGAAATACGTCTAAAGCTCTTGTGGATAACGCGTCTGTATCTGAGATTCTGACTCGTGTTGTTACATACAATAGGGAGTTTAGCGATTCGTTTGCGTTGGATGACTTTACCGACGTCGATGCGATTTCTAAGCAGACCGGTGGGCATAAGACAAATGTCTTTTCGGTCTCTGAAACTCATGCTATGTCCTTAACAAAGTCTATCGCTGATAGCGTCAGTATAACTGAGGCGTTAGCAGTAGATCTAAGCCGTTCACTTTCAGATTCACTGGCGATGTCTGAGAGCGTGTCAATTCAATTGCTGTCGGGTGAGAGCTCGGTACTTAACCAAAACGCTCTCAACGCGTTTACATTGAACTCATAGGAGTAAACATGCTTACGGATGCATTAGAAATGAAGGGGCATCTTGCGATCGCGCTAAACGGCGAAGTCGTACAAGAAGTTCCTAACTTGGTTGTAACTGCTGGGAAGAATTACGTTGCCAGCCGTATGAAGGATGCGACGGCAACCGCCATGTCACATATGGCCGTTGGTTCGGGATCTGCTGCAGCAGCAGCCGGGGACACTGCTTTAGGCAGTCAACTAAGCCGCATAGCCCTTACTAGTACAACAGTTTCAAATAACGGAATTACGTATGTTGCGACATTTGCTGCCGGTAGTGGCACTGGCGCCGTTACAGAGGCTGGTATTTTTAACGCCAGCAGTAGCGGAACTATGCTTTGCCGCACCGTATTTTCTGTTGTTAACAAGGGAAGCGCAGACAGCATGACAATTACGTGGGTCGTGACTGTATCGTAGGGGTACTAATCGATGGCCGTAAAGTTCGCAAACAACGCAAAAACAACGCTAGCATCTGGTGTTAGCAGTTCAGCTACGTCCCTCACAGTGGCGGACGGATCTGTGTTCCCGAGCATAAGTGGCTCGGAATACTTCTACGTTACGTTGGATGATGATACGAATGTTGAAGTCGTTAAAGTCACCGCCAGGAGCAGTAATACACTTACGGTCACACGAGCGCAGGATGACACAAGCGCAGCGGCGTTCGTAGCAGGCGATAAAGTCGAGCTACGTTTAACAGTTGCGGGTCTAAATGACCTGGCGGATTCGTATATATCTGGAACCCCGTCCGACAGTCAGGTAGCAGTTTACACTGCTGACGGTACTCTCGAAGGTGATTCAAATATTACATGGGACGGTTCTAATTTCCAGATAATTGGCGAAGGTCGATTTGGAAGTTCTGGGGCGTGGGTGCAACTGCACAACGGTGGCTTTCCGGCAGTTAGGTCGAGCTCAAATGGGATGTACATTGGTGCGAGTAACCACACTCACGCTGCATATCTCACTACCGACAAAGCCTACAACATGGACGATATCAGTATTCTTTCATGGGCCGAAGATGGCAACGGTGCACATCAACAGGGTTCGACAGTTGTCTGGAAACCTGAAGACGGCATTGTTGCCTTTGGTAAAGGTACGAGCACTATCACCGAACATGGTATTCGTGTCTATGGTGAGTACGATGGTTCGAATAACGATTCGTACCTTAGTATCGCATCAAGCGGTGCTACGTATAACATCGACAGCGTTGGTACCGGCACTGAATACGCCAAAGAGTACCAGTTCATGGTCGGCGGTGCTAACAAACTGAAAATAAGAGCCGGGTCTGTTGAGCTTAGAACTTTGCTTCAACCAGCTACGACCTCTTCAGGCAACCTCGATCTAGGTCAAAATGCTGCGCGGTGGCGTGATCTTCATGTCGATCGTGATATCTATCAGGCTGGCGTCTCGTATGACTTAAGTGATTTTGTGACGGATGTCACACAACATCAAGCCGCCCTCTCAATAACTGAAAGTCAGATAAGTGATTTAGGCAATTACGCAGACGTATCAGGAACTCCCCAAGATCATCAGATAGCTGTTTGGACCGACAGTGATTCGATCGAGGGGTCTAATAGCCTCATCTATAACAATTCTGAGCTCCAAGTGATTGGAGATATCCAAGGGACCAACAACCGTTCGCAGAACGGCATGTCCGTATTGATGGAAGGGGATGTACTACAACCCTTTAACTCTTTCGGTGGTGTTAAAAAATATCTTGCTTCTCATTTGACCGATCGTTTCTTCGGAAGGTCTTCAAAGATCAGAGTTTATAAGGACTCAACTGAGGTTACGGGTACCAACAAATACAGTCTGTTTGATGGGGATTTTGGCTCCTCTTACACCGCAGCGCAAGCAGGCGACTCACAATTTGTTTTTACATTGGAGCTGGAGCCGTACGGTCTCACCGGTTCAAACGGTTTCACCTATGCCGAAGGTGTATTCAAAATAGCCTTTTACCCCGGTAGATACGGTTCAGTAGACCAGATCCGTGTCAAAAGAAGTAACGGTACTTATACAACTCTAACTGTGGTAGACGATTATTTCCACAACGGGACTGGCGATGAACCTATAGGTGTTAGTGCCTCTGTTAATGGTAACTACCTCACCGAACTCGAAATCACTATAACCCCCCAAGCTTCAGGCGGCCAAGAAACCCGTATTGCTTGCATTGAATATCATGGGACCCGTATGGGCCTTCTAGAAGGCCCAGCAATTACCACTATAGGCGGGACTTTCTACGACCAGATACGCGGTATAAACCAGAGTGGTACGCAGTGGAGCATAGATGAAAATGGGGCGTGTATTTTTCAAACTATCAACGGGCGTAATCACACCAGTGATGGGACTAAGCTAGATGGTATTGAGGCTAGCGCAGATGTCACCGACGCAACCAATGTAGGAGCCGCCCTAACAGCTTTCTCTACTGGGACTGACGCTGCCAGCTCAGATCTTATCCCCTACTACGACGTGTCAGCAGGTACTTGGGAAAAGGGCACTATCTCCAATGTAGCTCTCCAAGGTCCAACAGGTGCGACTGGCCCTGCTGGTGCCGACGGAGCGGATGGTGCTACTGGTGCTACTGGTGCGACTGGCCCTCAAGGCCCTGCTGGTGCAGATGGTAATGACGGAGCAGATGGCGCGACTGGTCCTCAAGGCCCGGCGGGCGCTACTGGAGCTACCGGGCCCCAAGGACCGGCTGGTCCTGCTGGTGCTGACGGAAACGATGGTGCTACAGGCCCGCAGGGAGCTACAGGCCCGCAGGGTGCTACTGGTGCAACCGGTCCGCAAGGTCCACAAGGTGAGTTAGCAGATTCTCTATATGCAGATTTTTACGACAATACCGGCGGTGTTAACTGTAATAGCGCCGCTACGGTTGTCTTTGATACCGCTAGGCAAAACTCAGACACAAGCGTGTTTTCATTATCGAGTGGCGAAATCACCGTTAATGTAACAGACGTTTTTCAGTTCTGGTTTCAGGTAACCACAGACATTTCGAGTGGTACAGCCCGCTCCATATCAAAGTGTTTCTTAGAAGAATATAACGGGTCTGCGTGGTCTACTGTCGATGGCTCGGAAGCTTTCATATACAACAGGAGAGATAGCAGTGGTGAGGGTACTGGTTCTGCCACACTCATAATTTCTGTCACTAGCGGTTACAAATATAGAGTCCGTGCTGTAAGGCACGAAGGGACTGACACTATTGTCACCAGAGCTGATGGGTCCAGGCTCGTAATCACTAATGTAAATGGCGGTGAAGCTGGGCCACAAGGACCGGCGGGTGCAGACGCTACTATAACCGCATCAGCTATATCAACGGCTGGGGGTATGCTGAAAGACGGCGACTCCAACCTTGATATGAACAATAACGACATACTCGATGCGGGACACATAAAAGCCGACAGGTTATATGCGAGCGGCGACGGTTCTACAGGTTACTTCTACAACGATTCTAGTACTCGTACGGCTTTTGCCGACGGCGATTTCTACCTCATGAGCTCCGTAAACGTGTTCTATTGTTATGCGAACACCACTTATCTAGGTGGTTCATCTGGCGACACGATCAGGCTTCGCGGTAATCGGATGTATCACGACGGTTGGGACTTCCAAGCTGACGGCCATATTAGGATGAATGATGGCAGTCACATACGTTTCGGTACGGGGAGCGATGCGGAGTTCTTCTGTAACGGTACGCATATGTTCACCGACTTAAACGATGGGATCGGTAACTGGTACATACGCGACAATACTACGACTCGATTTACTTTTGATGACGCGGGTCACTTTACTGCCACAGGTAATGTCACTGCATATTCAGACATACGACTGAAAGAAGACATACAACCTATTACCAACGCGTTAGATAAGGTCGGTAGGTTGTCCGGCAACACTTACACACGGATTGACCTCAAAGACACTGAGAGACGTTATGCCGGCGTTATCGCGCAAGAGGTAGAAGCGGTTTTACCAGAAGCTGTTTCCGATTCTGATGATGGTACCAAGACGGTAGATTATAACGCTACGATCGCTTTGTTACTTGAATCAATCAAAGAGCTGAAGTCGGAAGTAGACGGACTAAAGGAGACGGTCCGTGCCCTTACAAAGTAGCGGAGCTATCACGCTCGCCCAAATACAAACAGAGTTTGGTGGTTCTAACCCTATCAATTTATCTGAGTATTATCGCGGCGGAAGCCTTGTGCCTGATACAGCCACTAACTCGGGAGTACCAACTTCCGGGGCGATCAGTTTGGACGATTTCTACGGTGCCGCTGCGGGCTCAACTCTGAAGACGATAACTATCGGAACCGATGGCGGCGTTAATGATGGATTCGTGTCGGGCAGTTACGGCAGTATCGATGATGACGACTTGGACGGTGACACCATTGTCGCTGTGTTCGTCTCAATTACTACCGGCAAGGTTAGTTCTTGGGCTGTGAAAATTCGTTTTTCTGGGGACACTACTTCAAGCCACCCGTTCACATCAGTGGACATTGAGACGTCTGGGACTGAGACCCTTGCTAGATCTGCAGCCGGGGCCAACTACATCAGCGGCGGTAACTACACTGAATATAATTGGACCACGAACAGCGCCTCCGGCGCTTTCTATAACGTCGCAACCCATTGGAGCTCTAACGTCGGCAGCGATAGAGAAGTGGATTTCACGGTTTAAGGATGATTCATGGCGCTGCAATTTAACATCGAGAGAATTGAGGTAGACAGTGTCCCCCAAGACCAGTTCACCAAGCTTGTCCTAGACTCGTACGAGAAGACCGGGGATCAGTACCCTTGGCCTGAGAGCCATAACACGCCTGAAGAAGCTGCGGCTTGGTACTATACATACATGCATGAAACAGCTTCTAACGAAGTGTTTGCTCCAGGTGTTACGAGCCGGATATTCATCTGGCGGATACCGGAAACAGTATCGAGCGAGCAACCATATGGCTTCATACTTGCAGCATTCCGCGTAATTATTGATGGCCCTCGCCTTCTTTTAACTGACGGCGTCATTGGCAAAGACCCTAACGAATCTAGGGCTTGGGTTTACGACCCAGATTTCAAACAAGCTGACATGAAATGGAGGCGGGACAACGGGATTACCGAAGTCTCCTTCGTTACGTATCACGAGCTGACAAAGCTAGACAACTTCATAAATTCTCATTGGTCACAGAACGAAGGCCTTACCGGAGAAACCGAGGAAGATAGCGGCGTCGTGTATAAAAAAACTTACGGCGTTGTTAGCCAGTAATTTTGAGGGTTTGTACAAATGAAAAACTCAGATACAACAGAGCAAGCCCTGCAGAGGATAGTAGCCCACGAAGCCATGTGTGAAGAACGGTCTAAGACAATATTCAATCGGCTCGATCGTATCGACGCCACGCTCGACAATATGTCGAGACAAGGGTTTACGATGGCTATGATGTTGATGGGCGGTATGGCGGGGCTGATTGTCACCCTGCTACTAAAGTAGGAGGACCGCGTGTACTTCAAGATCACTAACTTTAACGGTATAGCGCCGGGTGTAGCCCCACGCCTGCTATCAGAAACCTTTGCTCAGACCGCAGAGAACGTGAACTTTGAGTCTGGGAGCCTTGTTCCGTTAAAGGTTTACTCACAAACGGAGTCTTTGGCGAACTCAAGCCGGAGGTCAATCTACTATTACAACGATGCTACATGGTTGGAGTGGAACGATGATGGTGTGAGCGCTGTTAAAGGGCCTGTTGCGAGTGATTCGTTCAACCGCCTTTATTGGACAGGGGAAGACTACCCCAGAGTGGGTACACAAGCCTCTATAATTTCAGGCTCATCAGGTTACCCGGCCAACAGTTACAGGTTAGGTGTCCCTGCTCCAAGCGGGCCACCAACGACTGTGAAATCTGGGACTCCGAACGCAGCTGATACACCGAATGATGTTAGCTACGTCTATACCCTTGTTACGGATCTAGGTGAAGAAGGGCCACCCAGCAGCCCTAGCACAGTTATCGAGCTCACCGATGACGAGGACGTCGTCGTAACTATGGCTACGTCTAACAACCCATCAGGTAATTATTTCTTTAGCTCAGGGGCCAAGAAAAGGATTTATAGATCCAACACCGGTTCGGACAACACCCAGTTTCAATTTGTCGGGGAAGTTGGTTATTCGGTAACCACATTTACTGATACGACTGACGCTGCGAATCTTGGCGAGATACTGCCGAGTACCGGCTGGATCGGGCCTCCAGATGACGACACCAGCTTGTATCCTGATGGTCCACTTGAAGGCTTAACCGCCGTAGCTAACGGTGTGTTTGCAGGCTTTACCGGCAACCGTCTTTGTTTGTCCGAATCATACCTACCTCACGCTTGGCCAATCGAATACCGGATCACTCTTGAGGATGATATCGTCGCCATCGGGTCTACAGGTAATGGTGTTGTTTGCCTTACAAACGGCCACCCGTACTTCGTCACCGGCGTCGACCCTAGTTCGATGACTGCGGTTAAAATACCGATAGCTCAGGCTTGTGTGAACCCTAGATCCGTAGTCGATATGGGCGAGTTTCTAATGTACGCAGGCCCCGATGGGTTGGTAGCGGTAACGGGCAACGAAGCACAAGTCGTGACCCGTGGTCTAATATCCGTTGCCCAATGGAACTCGGACTATGACCCAACAACCATTCGTGCGTTTGAGCATGAGGGTACATATGTAGCAACAAACGGTAATACTGGCTGGGTGTTTGATCCACGAGGAGCGGAATCAGCCCTATCGACCTTAACCTTTCCTGGTCAGATTCGCGGCGGTTATACAAAACCAAAAGATGGTGAGCTGTATCTGATCGTGGGCAACAACATCAAACAACATCGTGGCGCGGCTAGTACCTATGAGACGATGGTTTGGAAATCGAAGAAGTTTGTTACCCCCAAACCAATTAGTATGGGCTGGGTGCATGTCGATGCGGAAACCTACCCCATCACAGTAAAGGTTTGGGTGGATGAAATCCTTATCGCGCACTACAATATTAGCTTGGCTAATAATGTTTATACTCAATCAACCACAGTGCCCTCGGGGGTTTCAAACGTATCATTGACTGAGCCATTGATGCGCTTGCCTCCTACGGTTGGTAAAGAATGGGAAGTTGAGGTGTCTGGAACTAACACAGTGAATGAGGTTTGTATCGCTGGGGTAGTCGAGGAGATTGCCGGCACATGAAGGTAAGGCGCCCTACTCCAACGAAAGTACCGGGCATACCACCCGTTCCAAAGGATGTGTCCCCCAGCATTGGGCAGTTCCTGACCAGTCTGGTCGAGGCTGTTGAGATCCGGTTAGGTAGGCGCGGCGATCCTAGAGATCGAGCCGTAACCTTACGCGAATTACTTACATCTGGAGTAGCTACCGAAGTAGCGCAGTACAGCTTTGACCCTAACAATTACAGCGAAGCTACAACTGGTTTTAACGCGCCGTCGTCTTTCCCAGAAAACGATCAGCCTTATGCACCAACTAGCTTTACTGCTACGGGCGGCTACGAACTTGCAAATTTATTCTGGGATTACGCACGTTATCGGGGTCATAGTCACACCGAGATATGGCGCCACGACAGTGATGTAATTGGGGATGCCCAACTTATAGGTATATCATCGGGTACAGCCTACATCGACCCTATTGGGGAGAGTACTACTCGATACTATTGGGTAAGACATGTCTCTACAGCCGGCGTAACTAGCCCGTTTTCATCCTCGGCGGGTACGGCGGCAACAACCGCTTCGAACGTATCTCAACTACTCACAAGTCTATCAGGTGCCATAACAACCTCAGAGCTCGTTACTAGTTTGCAGAATGACGTTGGGGCGATACCTGGCTTACAGAGTCAATATGTTGTTCGTGTTAACGCTAACAACCGTGTGTCAGGTTTCGGCTTGGCGTCTGGCGCTGGCGGTACCTCATCCTTTGCAATCCTCGCAGATTCGTTTTCAGTAGTTAACCCTGACAGCAATTCAGACACTATTGTTCCGTTCACTGTCCAGACAACTAGCACGACTATAGGCGGCGAGACTGTGCCTGCCGGCGTGTATATGGATACGGCGTTTATTAGGAATGGGACGATCGACAGTGTGAAGATTGCAGATGCGGCAATCGACAATGCGAAGATATCTGATCTAGATGCAGGCAAGATTAATGCGGGTACGATCAGCACATCTCGATTAAACATCGACGGTTCAACTCTTACATCTACTAATGGTGTGTTGCAGGTGGGTAGTTTGAACGCCGGCTTGATTACTGCCGGCACCATTGACGCATCTGTAATTAACGTAGCTAATCTAGATGCTGACAACATTGTCTCCGGTCAGATATTAGCGGATCGGATTGACGTAACAGACTTATTGCTACCGACAGGCGGCGGCAGTGTGTCGGGTGCTACGATCGGGGCATTTAGTACAAATAACACTTCTGAACAAAAGCTCGTGACGTCTATCGGTACAGGGTTGGGCTACTATCAGGGTTTTGTGCGTGTGATTGGTGGGACTAACCACTTAAAACAAGTACGGTTCTACTTCACTTCAAGTAATACAACGACGTCTGGGACCACTGTATATCTCACCCCCTATACGGAGAACCTTTCCGGGCAAGTTGATCGGTTCTATAACAGTGCGGATACAGCGAACATACCTATCGCATTCGTTAACAGTGCCAGCGATGGTCCAATATACCTATGGGTCGAGGCTCAGCCCGACTCTGCACCAGATACCTTTGGCGGTATTGAGGCCAGGTTCCTACGGTTTGGTACAGGTTCGTCGGTGTTTACCTACGGTAACTGGTCGACGTATGAATATTCCCGCACATCTACGCCCTATACATATTGGAGAGTTAACGTACAAAACTCTAGTGACCTCCTGTTTTGGGACGGTAACACTAAGACACCTGTTTCAGGCAGTGGGGGGATTGGAACTAGTTCGACACTCCTTGTAGCGGACGGCTACCAGTATCAACGTGGTTCGTTGGAATTCATTGAGTCTGACGTGACTAATGATCCTGAACCAGTTCTTTACGTCAAAGCGTACTACTACAAAGTACGCCGGCGTACGTATCAAAGTACGTAAGGGTAAGGCGATGACGTATTCATACCAATGGACAGTGGTCAGATTACAGGTGAGCACGACTGGGATCGTTACCCATGTGGCGTGGGAATGTCGCGCCACCAGAAACTCTGATGGGCAGGAGGCCGTGCTTAGCGGATCGTCCTGGTTTGACCCTGTAGCAGTTGTGAACAATGAACCTGACCCATTAACTGGTGTTAGAAACCCTTTCGTCGAGCTGGGTGATCTAACCGATGCGATCGTCATTGGTTGGTTGGAGGGTCTACATGCAGAGGGGGACAGAGCCATCGCTCTATCAAAACTGGTCGAGGTAGAGATGGGGGATGACCCCGACGATGAACATAGCCCGCCGCCCGTACGGGATTAGTAATTGATCTTGAAAAAATTGGGGAGTTCGTTATCCCTAAACATAGATAAGGAGTCACGATATGTACGGTAAGAAAAGTAAAACTTCGCCTAAGCGCAAACGTCCTGTAGTGGCGCGTCCTAAGCCTAACCGGCCAACGAAGAAGCCAGTAAGCAAACGTAGATACGGATACTAATATGAGCCTATTAGGTATGTTGACTCGGCAGTACTTCCCCGAAGACCCAGAGGAAGAGCGCGAACCAATCACTCAAGCTGTGCAACGCAGCGATACATATCAGTATCTCGCAGGTGCATTGGGTGATTTGGGTGATTTGACGCGGCCTGATGGTGTTGATCGGCGTAGCCAACGTCAGTCTAACCTCCGCAGTAATAACGTACCTATGCGGTCAGAAGATCCGGTATACCAAGGTGCTGAGGAAACCCTACCACGTAGGCTTCGGCAAGAAGAACGGACTGGTACATCTCTTAGTGATATTGATCTTGCCCAGCGCGATCGGGTGCGGGCAGCAGTACAAGAACGGCGTAACAAGAATTTTTTATCGCAGTTTGAATTACCTGAGTCACCCTCTATGAGTATGCTTAGGTATGCAAAAGAAAATCCTGTCGATCCTTTGCAACAGGTTCCGCAGAGCCCCACGCAATTACCTAATTTTCTATTTCGGCGGGGTCTCGAAATGGACTCTGGTAGCCCCTTGGCTCAAACGTCTGAGATGACAGAAGCTCGCAGAAGGGAGCAGGCGCGACGCGACTACGACGCGATGATGAACGACCCAATCAACTCAAAGGATAGATTTGGGCGTACGCCACAATCCTTTGAGGACTTTGTAGAGAATTATGGTGGTGTAAACCGAGGCGCCGGTAGAAATGTAAATGGTTACGCTAGATTTAAAATGGAAGATGGTAAGGCTTACTATTTGACAGACGTTGGCGACGCCTCATCTTGGTCAGAGATCGACCCTAGCATATATGAAGACGCTCAAAGATTGACGCGCAAAATGCTCGGGCCGGATGCTGATATGGATACGTACTTCCGGGAAGATTAACTGTACCAGAGGTACAGTTGAGGCTAAACTATGCTGAAACAAGTAGATATATTGTTGTTCCATAACATCAACATACTCAACTAACTCATTGTAAACATTAGTAAATGTGCCCGAAGGAGCATCGCCTCCCTCCCTGGGCACCACTATCGTAAGTCGTTGAAAGTACTATATAAATAGAACATAATGAGTCGGCTGGGTACACTGAGGTACAGTTGGCTACATTTACACGCGGCGGGAAGAAAGCGACCATACGTAAGGTCGGCTACGCTACCGTATCAAAGACCTTCGAAACTAAAACCGAAGCCCGCCAGTGGGCACTTCAAACTGAAGCGGCCATGGACAACGGTTCATGGACGGATGTCAACGCCCTACGGCCCATGGTTTACGGTCAGATGATCACACGTTACCTCGCTGAGGTGCACCCTATAAGCCCTATCAATAGCGGTAAGCTGGCTACTATGCGGCGTATGGCGCAAGAGTTTGACCGGTTGTCAGTGCTTGAGTTAACCCCAGCCTTCATCGTTAACTATGCGAACAACCTTACAAACCATCAGACGGGGTTGCCTTTAAGTGGTCACACAGTGGGGCACCATATATCGTGGATGGGCCAGGTTTGGGACTACGCTAAAACCTTATGGGGTCACCCCTATTCTAATCTGGGGGATAACCCCGCTACTACAGCTAAAGGAGTACTCAGTACTTTAGGTGTAGTGCACGACTCAGACGAACGGGACAGGCGCCTGGAGCCGGGAGAATACGAGGCGTTGATTAATGCTGAAGCAAATCACTGGCAGATGAGGCTGGCTATAGACATAAGCCTGACGTCTTGTTTGCGGCTCGGTGAGGTAGCCCGCCTTCATTGGGAGGATGTGGTGTGGAATGAACGGCTTGTAAAGATACGCCGGCCAGAGAACCTCCACCGGATAAAGAAAACAAAGCGGATGAAAAGTAAGTCGAGAGATATACCGTTGTTGCCGAAGTTTGAAGTGGTCCTGCGAGCAGCATACGAAGAGCGCGACCGTAAAAACGACGCGCTCTTTGAGATGACAGCTAAGTCTTTATCCAACAGGTTCCAAAGATTAACTAAGAAACTGGGCATTAAGGATTTGAGGTTTCACGACCTGCGGCATGAAGCAATCAGCAGGTTGTTTGAAGAAGATCTGGCTATACCGGAAGTGGCCCGCGTATCGGGCCACAAGGATTGGGGTGAGCTACGTAGATATGTTCAGCTTAGACCGTCACATATCGTCGATAAGTTGTAGTTATCGTTTGCGTACACGTTCCTCCATATAGAGAGCTACTTCACTCGTAGGGAACAGGTATTTCTTTCCGCGTTTTATATGTGGTATGTCTAACTTTCCTTGGTAAATCTGCTGATATAGCGTGGTCTTCTTCAGGCGGAGCATTTCTGATAGCTCTTCCATATCCATGAACGGTCCATATTTATTTGTTAACCATTCAATCAGATCCATTCAAAGTCCCGTGGTTTTCTACGGATAGCTCATAGCCTATAGAGGCGTAGCCTGCGATATCGGTCCACGAGTCTAACTTCATCGTACTCTCAGCGAGTCTGCCCAACTTTAGAATAATTCCAAATACGGCTATGTCGCTAGCTACGATTTCGTTACCTGAACGATCTCCGAGATAGGCGGCAAACAGTTTTGCCGTGCGCTCCATGTTGTCACCTGGCTCGCCATATTCTTTGTTCCGATCTTCGGTAACCAAAGAGGCTGCTTGGTCCAGCATGTACGCCCTATGGGTAATAAAATTCTCACTCAATTTTGAATTCCTTTCTGTGGAGGGGAGTAGCTATTTTATTGGTAACGTTTGCCATTACTACGGCATAGATAATATATGGATATAAATAGAGGTAACAGCAATCATTCTCATTTGGGATAAATATCAATAGATTCGAAACCCAAACACCGCATAGTTCTTTTTGAGCTGTGACTTAGGGGGCCGTAGACTACGTTCTACAAGCTCGAACTCGTCAGAGCCTTTTCTTACAATTGCGTTCAATGCGATACCGTTCCGACTAGAATGCAAATCCCGATGGCCGCTCGGTTCAGTAGTGATTAAGACAAGAGTCCCTTTTGGTAACTTGAACTCGCCTGATGGGCCAGAGTAATCAAGCTCTCTATCAAGCTCTATGTAGTCGCCGGGGCCTTCACTTACATCTCTGGTAGCTTGGTTGGTTAACCTGTGTTTAGCGTCGCTCCATTTGTATATGACGGGGACGGACTCGACGTTCGGCATGTGGTCGATAATATGTGGGTCTATTTCGCGGGGGTCTACGCCTAGAAAGTTAGCAAACTTGATGACGGCGGCGGGATTTAATTCTGTAATCTCATTGAGGTATTGACTGAGTGCGCCTTGGGTCCACCCAATAGTTCGGGCGGCTTCGGCCTGCCTGAAACCCATTTCATTTTTCTTCTGTTCCCAGATCTTCCTCAAATTTTGTACAGATTCCTTCACCTTCACTTCCTGTTAAGCACTTTTCCTCGATCCAGCGAGCTACTTCCTTCCGTTGGATGCAGTGTTTCTCGTAATAAGCGCGGTTTAAATCGACACGCCAGTCACTTTGCATGATTATGGCGGTGTCCCCCACTCCTATTATAAGGGCAGCACTATGTCTGTAATCAACCAATCGTTGTAGCCAACGGATCTGCTGCTCGGTTAAGGAGGTACGTAGCTTTGTTGATTCACGAGCAGGTAGCTTCTTAACGTACTTATACTCAGCCCATAAAGAACCGGCGGGCCCCATGTACAGTGCGTCAGGGACTCCGCCGGTGTATGAGTCGTGAATCTTCCAGCGAAAAACTTCGCTGGAAAGACCCCGGTGTACCGAGCGTATGAAGCTATGCTCGTCGATGATTGTTACTCGCTAGCAAAGGACTCGTAATAGCCCTCTGCTGCTTTGTAATCTTCCTTGGTAGTCCAGCCTACAAAGCTGGCCTCAAGGTTCATCCATGATTTACCCGAACTGTTGGATACAGAAACGGCTTTGAGTTTCCACAGACCTGCGAAACGATCGCCACCCTGGTTAAGGATCTGAGCGTTCCAGTTCTTGGACACGCGTAGTTTGGATGAAGAGAAGTCCATGATTGCCGGACGTGAAAGCTCACCAGTGTTTGGGTCTTTCAACAGCAGGATATGGCTGTGTGTCTGGTTGATGTCATAGTCTTCTGGTTTGTCTTCAGCTTGCACAGCAGCTTGTGCTTCCTTGAAGGTAGAGAAGCTACCCAGTAGACCACCACCTGCGTCACGCTTGCGCCAGACAACATGTTCATCTCTGAACTTGATGCTGACTACGTAGATCTCCTGACCGTAGATCTCACGAGTGAGGCTGTTCATGAAGTCGCCATCATTGGCCCCATCAATATAGTTTGGGTGGTGGCGATCAACTTCGTCAGACATCTTCTGAAGAAGTTTGACACGTGGGATTGTGAGGTGATCTGAAGTGACATCCTCGTTACCACGGCCTTTGCCTTTGGCAATATGTGCTGGAACGGTGTCGTCGATGATTGCGAGTGCTGTATTAGCCATTAATAAATCTCTCTTTGTTGAATCGTTAAATAGTTAAGTGGATCACTTTTAAAGTGATCTAAAGTTGATGCGACGGATTTCGCGGGGTTGCAACCCCGGAACTGCAATTCCTAGCTTGAGAAGCTCTTTGTATACAGTAGATGAAACACGACGCTGGATAAGTGAGAAGTCCTGTTGTTCCAGAATGTGGGAGTACAGGGCGTCCCAATCGACTACCTCGGGGACAGTGTCTGTGTTGATTGATACAGACGCGTCATTGTTGGCAGTACGGGTGAGTTCTTCCTCATCCATCTTACGCATGAGCTGTGTGTCTATGTCAGTTTGTTCTCCTTTCAGGTTCTTTAGTAATGCATTAGCTGCGTCAATCTCGTACTTGAGTTCGGCGCGACGTTTGATTAGGTCGTTGAGGTTCATGCTGCTCTCCGTAGACTGTTGAGTTTGGTTAGGGTGGTAAGCAAGTCATCCATCTTGGTTAGCTTGCCTTCCAATTTTTCATACACACCTGGTTCACCCGTATTGAGTGCCTGAATGTGTATGATCTCCGTGCGTTTCTTCTGACCCGCACGATAGATTCGACGATTGAATTGTTGGTAGTACTCAGCGTTGTAGGTGGGCGATGCCCAGATAACTGTTGTTGCCCGAGTCAATGTCAGGCCGTGACCAGCTGATTGCGGATGGGCAAAGACAACTTGTAGCTGCCCTGCTTGCATACGGTCGACGATCTCTTTGCGTTTCTTGACAGGTGTTGCGCCGTCAATCACGCCATATGAGATACCTAACTTCTCAGCCTTGGCTGTTAGGCAGTCACGTTCGTGTGTCCAATTGAATGCAACCAGACTGTGCTCACGTTCTTCGACCAGTGACATGACAAGGTCATAGCGTTGATCGTGTACCTTGATCACTTCACCGTCTTCGTCATACACAGCGCCCGTGCACATTTGCAAAAGCTTCTTTGTCCGTGCTCCAGCGTGAACTGCGTTGACTGTGCCTTGCTTGGTATACAGGACAGAGTCTTCTGCGAAGTCGCGATAGGCTTTGAGTACTGCAGGTGGTAACTCAACAGTTCTTTCAGTGGTGGTCTGCTCTGGCATATCCAGACAGCTTTCCAACTCGAACCGTATGTTGATGTCTTTGATCGCTGCAGCAACGATCTCTCTAGCAGTGTCTTTCTCAATCCACTCCTGACCAAAACCATTGAACTTTGCAGTACAGACGTTTTGCCTGAATGAATAGAAACGGTGCCCGAGCCGTTGCCCGTCGTCCACGATCAAGGTTGGATGCCAGATGTCTAGGATGCCATTACTATTTGGTGTACCTGACATGGCGACACGTTTGTCAAAGTGTTTGGCAACTTTGAGCATTGCCTTACTACGTTGACTGTCTTTGTTTTTGAACGCGGTGAACTCGTCGATGCACAGGTGGGTGAAACCCTCAAGCACGTGCATGTTCTTTGTGATCCACTTAACGGCGTCATGATTGGTGATGCAAACCGATGTAGGTTTGGCGAATTCTTTGGCGCGGTTCTTGGATAGCGCGACAGAGTATGCAAGGTCCGGTGCAAACTTCTCGATATCATCACCCCATGAAGGCTGCAAAATAGACAGCGGAGCGAGGACTAGTAAGCGACCTGGTTGGTCTTTAGTTTGCTGAACAAAGGCATCAATAACGCTTCGGGTCTTACCCGTACCTGGATCGGAGGTTATAAGGACACGATCATTCTTGAGGATGAAGTCCGTGGTCTTGGACTGATGGTCAAATGGTTTTGGAATTGTCATGTGTATATCCCTTATATTAGCATGACTAATATTAATGCTTCAAAAATAAGATTGTCCTTTCCTGTTGTGACCAACACAGACCGCATGACGTGCACTTGTCTGTCTGACCTAACTGTTCGGGGCATATAACCTCGACGCCTTTCGTAACTTCCCGCCGTATAGGTATGACGTTGGCTGAGAAGATAGTGTCTCGGGCATCACTGAACCTGACTTTCCATTTGGAACTCTTGTTCAGCTCGGACAACGCACGACCAATATCTGAATCGGGATAGTGATGTGTGTAACCGTAGACATGTAACGCGGGGAACTCGTCCAACCACTTAGCCCACTGTTGCACATATGCCACATCGAAGAAGTCACCGAGCACATGTAGGCGTACAACGAAACCGTTCGGGTGACGTTTCTGTTTGTCTGCCAAAGACATTGATAACATTTCTATGAAGTTGTCGGCTGTGTGATCGAACCTATGGGCGAACGGCATATTGTTACCGTAGCAATTGTCCCATTGATCACAGGTCTCTGGGCATGTGGCACGTTCTTCGAGGGAGAGCTGCCATAGAACCATACCCTTCCATGCACCGACTGATACCCTATGCCCAAGCTTGGCGTTCTTACGCCCCGGTTTGAGCATGTTAGGCGTTGGTTGTTTTACGTTCTTCGGGTACTTTGTCCGAGTCCTTTTGGTTGTCATGTGTAAACTTCCTTAATTCTGCAGCCCAATCAATGCCGGGCATTTCCGTTTTTATTTTTTCAACTCCATGTATTACCGAGGTGTGGTGCATACCAAACATCATTGCGATCTTTGAATATGAGTAACCACGCTCTCGGAGTAGAGACCAGATAAACCATCGGGCTCTCGTAAGTGGTATTGTCTTGGCGCCGTACACGACATCTTGTCGATTGAGGCCGCGTACTAGGCAAACGATTGCTGTAATTTCTGCAGCAAAAGATGTCATCATGGTTCTTTCCTAACCCATTTAAGTTTGACGGAAGGTACGTAGCGACCTTCCTTGAAGTCGGCGTGTTGAGTAACGATGGTTGGTTCGTCGCGGGAGATTGTTTTGCGTAATACAAACAAGACAACAGAAACAAATAGACCGCCGATAAGAGCAGCAGCCATGCCGGCGTAGCTACCGGCGAACATCATTACGAGGAAACTGGTTACTGCGATATCTACCGGTAGATCGAAAGCGATGACTTTGCGAATGCCGAGTTTGAAAATCAGTAGAAGCAGACCCAGTGCTGCGAGAATTCCTGTTAGAAACATTTTTATGTTTTCTCCATATTTCGGTCGCTACATAGGCGACTTGTACTAGTTCAATTGCGAGGTAGCCATAACGTAGGGCTTTGAGAAGTAGTAGGTTCATGCGGTGTAGATGCGAATCGCTACGTAAGCGCACATGACTGCAGCTACTAACCAAAGAAACGCCATAGCCATGTGGCCCATGAGCGTAGCCAGCGTAAAAATGCAGGCCAGAGTTGCTGCACCTGCAGCGAGTTTTTTGATAACCATTTCATTTGCTCCTTTATGGTTTTGCGTACCCACCATGTAAGTGGGTATTTTTTGCGTAGGTAATACTCAGCCCAACGCCCGGCCCATTTGTTCCGTTCGTCAGGCCGACCTCTTTTAAAGATCGGTAGCTTCATAGATTTACTTTTCTATTCTGGGCCAACGCCCCACTGGCATTCGGGAAAGTCACCCTTCCTGTAGGAACACCAACGGCAAGCGGCTTTGCTTGGGGTAGGATCGAAGTCTTTTGTGGTTGTCATCTTGACACCACGGCTATGGAATCCTGGAAAGAACATCATCGCTTCATCACGTGTGAAGGATTGCGTTGTTGTTTCACCATGATCGAGATACCACAATTCAGTCTTAACAAACTGTAGCTCTGGATCTCGCATGAACGCAGCGATGGCATAGAGTAAGCACTGCTGGCCATGCCCAACTTCGTTGCCAAACTTCCGCCCTGTCTTGTAGTCAATGACGCGGGCAGAAGATTCGTCTTCTTTGACATACGCATCTAACTTGATGCGTACCCAACAGTCACCAGCTAGCCAAGCGGTTGGTTGCCAGTCACTGGTGAAAGCCCACTCCCCTTCGAGCTCTACAAGGACATCTGGTTTGAGGTGCCAGTTATCGTTGTATTGCTCACGTAGTTCTTTGAACTCGGAAGTGAACTTCTTTAATGAGGCAGGGAACTCATCAAGCGTACCGTTGACGTAGTTCTCTGCTTCATCGTGAATCATACTCCCTCGATCAGCAGCGGGACTGCTTGGTTCAGGGATACGTTTCACTCTTGAGATGTATGTGCGGTAAGCACACTCCTCAAATACTTTTAGCGCTGAATAAGACCAAGCCGTTACCGGACCTAGTTCATCTACAGGTGTTAACTTAATTGGTTTGTCAGCGTCTGGTCTTGTGGATGAAGTGAGTTTCATAAAGTATGGGTCTCCAGTTATCCACAATAAGTAGTACGGGTTCACGCACGGAGTAAAGACTTATCTCTTGTCTCGAAATAATTATCGATAAGACGATCAATTACCTCTTCATCAGTAGACCAATCTATGCCTAACCCTCGTGTGACTCTGCCGTCACTACCACGTTGGGGTTTGTTTTTAAGGCCAACCCTATCCAACATTTTATTGAACTGCCGAATAGGTATTTGTGGGTTGTGTTCAGTCAACACGTGGTAAGCAATTCGAAGATGCTCTGTTGGCACAACACTGCGTGTGTTTTTCTTCGCATCAGCTATCCACGCTTTGATGAACCGTTGAGCTGTAGTTATTTTGTTAGCGTCAAACGTATTGGTGAGCTCGATGTTCAGCACATCCTCGAAGATAGTGATGTCACCGTTCTCCAAGTTGTGAGCGAACTCGTCGAATAGAGACATGGTAATAGAGCGCATGTCTGTCTTGGCTGCATTGTTCATACACGTGCGAGCCATACGATTGTCCACTTGGTATGTAGCGAGCACACCAGCGAATGCCGATAACTCAGTTTTCAAATCATCAAGGTTAGCAACAAGTTTGGGGTGTACGGCTTCCAGCTTTTCTTCCTGCCGGGGCGCTACGTTGTAACGACGATCGCCAGCCTCGATCTTGATTGCATCAGGACGGTTAGTCAGGAATAGGAAGTTCGTGAAACTCTGTTGCTCAACCTGGTTCGTACGCATGGCACGGATTGTTACAGTTGGTTCAGTGATTTGATTTTTAAGTTTGTCTGCCATGCGGAGCGTACCCCCACGTGAATCAGACATACGGAATTCGTCGACGACAAGGAATAAAGAAGACCGCATGTACAAGTTGTACTGCTCCTCAATATTCTCAAGTGCCTTCATTGTGACGTGCTCGCTACCGAACAAAGGTCTTAACACCCTGTTAACAAAGACACCTTTACCTGTACCGGGCACACCACCCAAGATCCATGCTGTCATGGTCTTGGTTTTGTTTTGGTATATGTGCGCCAACCAGTTTAGGAAGTGCTCGAATTCGGCATCACCATTGCCCACCATGTGGTAGACCAATGTGTAAATCAAAGGGCAGTGACTTTTTAGCAACACCCCATTGCCATATGACAAGGGTACATCCGGGCCTTTAGCTTTAATCATGTAAGGCGTTCGTGTGTATGTGTTTACGAAGTACGGTACTTTGTCGAAGTTTACGCTGGTGTCATCTGACGTAGGATCGAAGACAACTTTAGCGTCTGGTATGAAGTCGGGCTCGCTGCGCCCGTGGCTACGCATGAACGAATCTATACTGTTACGAGACGTTGGTGTAAGTGGGTAGTCTGAACTGAATTGGTCCAGATTAGGATCAAATAAACCGTTGTAGTACGTGTCAGTATAAAAGTCCCTGAGTACCACCGGGCGCAGGAGCTCTTTCTTTCCCTTCTCCGAATGTTTGAACTTGTCAAAGATGTAGCGATAGAAGTCAGGGTCTGCCTTCTCGATCTCGAAGATCGGCTCGTCTTTAAAGTTAAACATGTATGTCGGGTTATCGACGTTGAAATAGTACGCGTTACTGTCACCACTGTTGATGTTGCAACGAATATACGGGGCAGATGAGGTATCACTTAGAGTGATAGTCATCTTGTCTGGGTTAAGTAGCACCTCGACGGTCTCATCTGAGATAGTAACCGTCTGTGTTTTGGCGCTACGTTTGCCAAGACCTTTTAATTTCCTGAGTTTTTCTTTTATTACGTTGCCATCTTGATGGACCTTCTCAGGATTTATTTCTGAGATCACTGAGGTAAGGTCTACGGATGGTTGTTCACGCTCTATGTGCACGATCCGATGTTCAGGATTAGTAAACGGATCAAGCCCTGGCTCTGTAAAGTCAGGTGGCGCGATGAATATTAATTTAGTGTTATCTGCAACGGATGGATCAAGCGGATACTTAAGCGCTTGCCCTGTCGCAGATAACTCCAGTTGGTTTTGATACAACGGTACCGTGTGGTTCATGTGCTTGAGCCACAGCTTGATGCTCTTCACAGGCAACGGCATGGTTAACATCATGTAAAGATGTATCGATATGCGGTTACCTTTAAGCCCAAGACTGCTTGAGGCCTGCACGATATAGCTGACATTGTGGAACTGGGGTGGCATTGTTCGTATGAACTGCTCGGCCAGATGTGTCATGTCGGTATCGTTGAGTGACGCGGTCAAGTTATAACCGGGTATGGTTACACCATCGAGGTCCAGTACTAGGTAGTGGGCGTATGAGTTACGGTCCCCTGACCCAGCCCTGCTTTCATTTACAAGTCTACGTTTTAACGGCCCTTTTAAAAGGCAGTCCCCATCCTTGGAATGTTTACGAAGCAAGTGTTCGAAATCTGTAAGATCAGACACTTCGTAGTGGTGGGACGTTACGTTCTTTGCATTTGGATACGACTTCGTCTCTTTCGGACTGATCGTTTTGGTCAACCGGATTCCGTTCGGTGACTCAAGAAAAACTAACTGCAATCACAATCTCCATTAGTGTTGCTAATATTCTAGTTCAAGGGTGGGTAACGTATGTCAAAGATCTCTTGGCGGTCAACTTCAATGTGAGTATCTGCAGAAAAAGTGAGACGAATAGAACCATTCTCATTTGCTTTGGTGTACTTAACTTCAGCAATGACTTCGCCGTCCATATGTAGGACGACGCTTTCATCGAGGTGGCGGGACAATACGAGACGGCCCTTCATTTGCTGTACTCCAATGCATAACCGCCTTCGGCATCTAGCGGTAGGTCGGGCGCCCAGTGGGGTGGGACACACATTAGTTCGATGATGCGCCCCATCACCTTATCAGGATGTTCATCTGGAGCAACACAAACCACCTCGTCGTGCACCGTTAGTGCAACACGACCGCCGATTGGATTTAGATACTGTTCGATACGTAACAAGGCGTCGGTAACAATGATCCGGGACAGAGCTTGAACAATGTTCTCGGTCAGCTTCCCGCCGTAAGTGTTCTCACGTACACGCCCGTTGTGGAAAGTTGTCCCGCTGAGATCGTGGTACCTGAGAGCCATACCGTTGGGTAAAAACAATTTACGTTTACCAACGGTTAACGGTCCGTAAACAGAGCCCTTGGCTAGGTCAGATTGCATGTCCAGTATAAAACTGTCTGCTTTCTTCCAGAAGTTAGATATGCCGTTGTAGGTTCCTCGATAGGTATCGACGATGTCTTTGGCTTTCCTGTCATCGATATCAATGACAGGTCCGGCTGCACCTGAGCGCAGGGTTGCCCCGAACTTGTCACCGCCCATGCCATAACCAAGACCCAGCACGGCTGTCTTACCGACGAAGCGTTCTGTTGGGTGGTCGTGTTTGTTGACCGGGTAATCGTAGATAACTGAGGCAAAGTTAGAATAAACATCATCACCCTGACGGAATGATTCAAGAAGCTTATCCTCCCGTGCGATCCATGCCAGCATACGAGCTTCGATGTTCGACAAGTCAGCCACATATACAAGGTGGCCTGACGGTGAGATGAGAGACTTACGTAGCTCACTGCCACGCGGCATGTTTTGCACGTTGATCTTCTCGGTACCACCGAAACGACCGGTGTGCGCTGCGTAGTAGCGAAGAGGCATGGGCATAAGCCCTTGCTCGTTGGCACTATCTAGGAACCGTTGTGCACGAGTCTCGGCAATGCGGGACTTCACGACACGTCTGCCTTCCCAGATGTGTTGATGCTGTGGGTACATAGCAGCCATCTGCTTAAACCCTGCATCGTTCTTACCCAATGCCGGTATGTCTTTACCGGTTGTGGGGCTACGCTTGGTAGGGGGATCGATGCCCAGCTCTTCTTTAATATACAGTGAGAACTGCTGGTTGCTTGAGAGCACCTTGCGATCAATACCTGCAGCTTCGATAGCTGCTTCATTGGCCTTAGCCACTTCATCACGGTACGTGGTCAGTCGTTCACGGTCCAGCATCATGACTGGATCGACGAACATACGACAGGTCAGGTTGATGAGATCTAGTTCGGACTCAGGATAATTGGCGATCATACGTTCGAAGGCTGCACGAGTGAGCTCGACGTCTTGTATGCAGTAGCCAGCGATTGATTCCTCAATGTCCGGTGGTAGATCTCGAATACCTTTGGCCGTGACAAGTTCTTCACCTTTACGCATGGTCTCACTTGTAGGCCACAGTCTTTCAGCGAGAGCTGCAAGTCTGGCACTTTGACCTGGGTAACGACCACGGCTCATGGCCGCAGTGTCATAATAGTAGGCAGGCACACATCCGTAATATTGAGTAAGGATGTATGCATCGAAGTGTGTGTTGTGACAGATGACGTTGACCTGGCTCCAGTCAATTGAATGGAGGAAGTCTTCAACTTCATCTTCACCGTACCACTGAGGTACGTCTTCTTCATCGAGAATCTGGGCGCCAACCCCCCACACTTTGAACAGGGGGCTGGCTACATATTCCATGGTGGTCATTGTTGTTAATGAATAACCACGATCGAAGAAGGTTTCGAAGTCGAGTACGATATCTATCGTGCTGCCTCCAACACGTCGTGGAAATCAAACTGCTCAGGGTACTGTCTGTCAGCTTGGATGCACACTTCATATGTTTTAGAAATCTTCTCTAGATTCCAAACGGCAAGTTCAAGATTGGCGTAAAAAGGATTGCCGTCTTCAAGCTTGTCAAGCTGTATACGTGCAGCGGTTAACAAGGCTCGGATGTTGTTGATGTCTAGCATATATATCTCCGTAAAAGTGCTATGTGCCCCTCATTGGGCAGAAGAAAACCCCACCAAGCGATAGCCTGGTGAGGTAATTTAGTTAGAAGTGGATGGTGTCTTTGAAATTTTTGATCTTATCTCGGATGATTCTGTATGCATCAATTCCAAAAGCCCAAAAAGTAATACTGATTGGTATCAAGACAAAAAAGAAAAGGATAAAACCTAAAGCCGTTGCCATAATTAACCTCCGGTTGGTGTTAAAAACAAACTCGGAAACAGCAAGGCCGTGATAAGTCCAAGGCCATATCCTGCGCCCGAGTAAGCAATAGCTATAATTGCTTTGTCGACCGTGTCGATATTTGGCGGATTAATTTTCATCTTCTTCTCCTAGTGGTAAGAACACTTCAACCAGTGCTGGGCATTCGGAACACGATAAGAAAGTGACGATTGCCGCGTTATGGTAATCTTCACTATCAATGTCTGAGCTCCATACGAGCGGGGCTTGGCAATGCCAACAGTCCATTTTTTTATCTTTCTTATATTTTTATGTCCGGTTTAGGGTCACCTGGTTTCCACGGGTGACCTATTGGACGGCCTTGCGGTTCTTCGGGTTTGATAGCGTAGGCTTGTAAAGCCATTCTTTTTTTAGCTAGGCCAAGCCCTTTGACTTTGCCATTTACCGCATTTTTAGTGACGCCTAGTTGGGCGGCTATTTCTTTCTGGGTTATCCCTTGGCTAACAAGCTTTTTTAATTGCTCGACTTGCCACGGTGTCCATTTGTTCTGGGTGGGAGTTGGTTTGTCTGGTTCCATAAGAATCCTTTCTTATTAGTGCAGGTAATATTAGCTTTCATCCTTAGACCATTCAAGCAACTGATCTTGCTCTTCTTCAGACAACTTTTGACCTGGTTCGAAGTCCCTAGAAAACGTCACATTATTTATAGAAGCTATGTCTCCATTTTTATCGTCGAAGTTTTTGCTCCATTTCAAAGATGTGTCTTTGAGTTTGAAAAGAGATGGATCCATACGCAGTAGTAATTTTGTTACCGCAGCTACTGTTGTATTAGGCGGTACCTCAAGAAAAACTGTTCGTGTTTCTAGGAAATCAATTTCGGCTCTAACTGTTTCGCTTAGAGGGAACACGTCTTCGTGTTCTTCTCCACCAGCATCATAATTAAGCTCTGTGGGAGAATCTAAATCCCAGTCTTGGGATTGCAGATCCCAAATACAGTCATCTTCGGCGTCATACTCCTCAGTTTGCAACCAGCCTTCGTCGATTGCCTTGTTAAAATCTTCTTCGGTTACCCAGTCTGGCACCCGAAACTCCCGCTTTAGCTCTTTGGTAAGTGTGCCGGTAAGGAGGATAGTTTTATAATTAGTCATGTGTGAATTCCTTTCCATTTACGTTGTGACAATCTTCGCAAAGCCAACCGTCTAAATGGAGATGGTTTACACCATCACAACGGTCAGCTGGGATTCGGTTAACGAATCGACCGAACCCCAGTGCAACGGAGTGAAAGCACTGGACGCAATGCTCTCCTATATTTAGCTTATCCATTGATGAACTCCT
>Ga0213865_10000360_pt1 | contig 30838 bp, 47 predicted proteins | sample PICome_6_FD_160100 | JGI IMG/M metagenome (GOLD analysis project Ga0213865, IMG submission 160100) | Coastal seawater microbial communities near Pivers Island, North Carolina, United States - PICO282 | ecosystem: Environmental > Aquatic > Marine > Coastal | place: USA: North Carolina...
TATTCGGGACGCCATACTTTGTCGCCAGCACTTCGGTTTCTTCATACAGCTTTACAGCAACGGAAACCGCCTGATCATCCATGCCTGAAGGCATCTTGTAGACACCAAACTGCTTTCGTCCCGCTTGAGTATTGGTTTCGCCTCGCTTTTTTGATCTTGCCCTGAACCTTACAGCGGCCTCGCCGTCCTGCATTCTTGGGTATCGCTTATCCTGCGCCGCCTTTTCAACTTTAGGTTGCAGTAGTTTTTTAGCTGCCGCCTTTTTAAGTAACGGCACCGACTCAACAACTGGCGCTTCTTGCTGCTGTTCTTCTTCCTTTTCTTCGGGTTTGGCGTTTTTGGGCAACCACCTGTGACGGCAGTTATAACCGCCACGAACTATGAATGGATCGCCGGGGGCCTTCCCTTTCCAGTCCCCTTGCCATATCTCGTTGATCTCATCGAGGCTATAAACCTTGTTTACATGATCCCTGCAAAATGGGCGACTGTCGCGTATTAGATCGCCGTAATACTCAAAATGCTCAATCCCAGCTTCATCTGCTGTCGCCTTCGTGAGAGCCGCATCAAACTGATTCAGGCTGTCATTCGCCATCTGCGTGGCATAACGACGCATGTTGTTACCCAATCGGTCACGAGCATAGATGCTATGCAATCGCTTTACAGCAGCGTCCTGCGCTGCGCCTGTTGAGTTTTGCGCCACCTCGACCAGTTGCCTAGCTTCCTCGTCGTCCGACTGCTGATAAACCCCGTTGATTGACCCTTTTAGGTCAGATATTAACGCTTCTTTGCTTCTGCCGGTTATCGTTGATTGATAGACGCCGTTAGCCAAAACTTCTAGCTGCTGGTCTGCTATAGCTTGGAAGCCTTGAAAAGATAGATTCTGAAGTCCAGCAATAGCTTCCGGCGCTACACGAGTGAATTTGCCAAAATTGTTTAACATTGTGATCTGTCTTGCAGCAACATCAGTATATTCATCAATGATGCCCTGAACAGTTACAAGAAAATCGGATTCAATAGATTGCCTGATCTCGTCACGCGCATTAACAGCCCATTCTAAATCGAACAACTTGCCGTCAGACTGAGGCGCGTCGTTAACTATTGATGTGATATCGGCTTCTAATACCTGAAGGGCTTGCGCTAACCTACGCTCATGCTGGTCGGTCAGCCTATCAACAAACTCCGCGTAATCATCATTCGCCGCCATTATCAGATGGCTCAATCAGTGCATCGCCGCCGGGAACTTCATCAAGGCCGATCTTTTCACGAACCTCGTTGAGACTGACCGCGCCGCTGTCGATGTGGTACTTGTAGATCTGAGTGCGTTCTGAGAAATCACCAACCGCTCTGGTGCTGTCGATTATCTCTTCATGCGCTTGGGCGAGCTTCTCATCGTCTAACACCAAGTCGGCAATCTGCTTGTCGACTTCCTGCATCATTGTGAGAGAGCGTACACCGCTGGCTCTAACTTGCTGCAAGAACATAAGCTCTTTGTCGTAATCACGTAGATCAAACGCATCGGGGTAGAACACCTCAACGTCAGGGGTTACACCCAGCCAGTTGCAGAAATACGTCCAGACATGCTCTTCGGCTAACTCTAACAAATCAGCCTTCTCAGATAGCTTGGCGTTGAGCATCTGGAATTCAGTTTGCATCGCTACGCCTGATTGCGTGATTGCTTCCGTCCCTCGTACTGCGCCCATGTGAGCCATTCGGTTAATAGCCTCAACCTTGTCCTTGATTGATTCGCGTATCGAGTCGATATTCTGACCGCTAGGTTGTAACAGATACGGTTTCAGTCCTGCATCGCTATCTTCGGGTAAGTTAATAACCGAACCAGCGCCAGCACTTGCGTCTGCGTCATAAGTCTTAACCAGTGACGGATGGTTGCTGATACGAATAAGCTGCTCGATCTCGCTCAACTCTTGATAAATAGCTTTCTGCATTAATGCAACGTCGCTAAGGTCGCTAATGCCTACGCCTCGGACAACACTGCGCGCAGCGGGTAAGAATGCTGCCGGGATCTTGCCTAGTGGGTTCGGCACTTCTTCGATCTTTGTCTCAGCGTGGCCGTCATCTTTCCAGAACTCGATGGTGTCTTTGCGCCACAGCCTGTAATAACTAACGGTCGTTGTAGCATCTTCACGGTCTACTGACTCGCGCAGCTTGAGATAGGTAAGTTCAAACCGCCCGCTAGGGGTGCGCTCATATTTCCAATCAAATACGTTCTCGGGGGTGAACAGCGTTACATAGGGTCGAATGTCTTGGTCTAGTTCTTCTGCTCGCGTCTGCGCGTTGCTTTGCGGTTTATCAACTAGAATCCAAACGTGACCATACACCGACGCCCAGATCTGCGCTTGCTTCATAAATGAATTGAAGTTCATGCCGTCTAGGTCGGCGTCATCTACGAATGATTGCAGCGCGGGATTATTAGCCAGGCTGTTATAACTTCTGACCGGCGGTACACGCCACAGAAACGATGAATAGATGTGAACAATGTTTCGGCAGTGGTTATCTACCGGAGTGAGTGAGATGCGACGGTTGTAATCGTCTTTTGATTCGTTGAGATACCCAGTCAGATATGAACCTGCTTGATAATCCTCGCCGCCCATGTATGAGCGCAAATACAGCTCCCATCGTTCTTGGTTCTGATCATAATCGGGATGCTGGTATTCAAGAAATCGCATTAACTCCACCTCACCGGCTGCGGTACGTCGTGTTCCTTACGAATCGGGAACATATATTCAATCAAGTAACCCAGTGCGTCGTTCATGTGATCGAACCCGTCATCCTTATTCGGCTGGCTGGTGCCTTCTTTATACGTTTGACGCTCTAGGCTGTTGACTACGTTTTTACAGTTGGGGCTAACAAATAGCCGCCGCTCTTGTTCGCTCGATAGCAGTCTGCTATTCACCGCGTTGATTCTATCACGAATTGCTGGGTGCCTTGTCCTAACTTTAACCTTGAAGCCCGCGTTTTGCAGTATGTTCAAATCCGTTCGACTCCCTGCGGATGTCTTACGCTGCGCCGATGCTGGGTCTGGGTAGATAGTAATTGGCTTGTCATTGTAACGCTGCCTGATCTCATCGACCATCTCATCAGTGTTCGAGCCATACATCACGACCTCATCAATCGCGTGTACTACCCCGCCATGCCTAACGCATACAACAGCCGACATCGGATCGACGTTGAAGTCCATCCCAATATGCAGCTCTTCGATTGGGCCTTTGTAGGTCTTAACTGACTGTTCACGGTTGAAGCCGTAGTAAATGATCCCGCTGTAGTTAACAAACCTCGCCTCATACTCTTGCTGAAACGTGCGCTCATCTAGGTCGTGCTTTGCTGCCTCGATCTCTTGCGCTTCTACGTTACCGCCCTCGATGGTCGTATATTGGAACGCTTGCCACGACTCGTAGCCATCAACACCCCTAGTCCATAGGTCATAGAAGTGGTTTCTGCCTTTCGGTGTTCCAATGAATAACGCTGAACCTTTGCGGTCTGATAGCGATGGCCGCAACACTTCATACCAAGCCTCTGGCCGCATATCCGCAAACTCATCGAGAACGACAAAATCTAACGCCCTGCCGCGCAGACTGTCTGGGTTTTCGGCACCTTTTAGTGAGATGGTTGACCCATTGCGAAGTGTGATGGTGAGTGACGTTTCGTTCTTGCGCTCAATATAGCCATCAGGAATTGACTCGATCAGCATTGCCCAAGCGATTTCTTTAGCCGCTTTGTAGGTTGGTGCAACATACCAGCAGTTGCGGCTTCTAGCGCCTAGGGCTACCCGCAACAGTTCGTAAATACATAGGAACGTTTTACCGAATCGTCTACCCGCTACAACCACCCTGAACCGGCAGTTGCGAAAAAAGATGTCATCCTGCGGCTTGGTTAGCTTCATCGGCTCGCTGTATCACTATCGGTTGCAAGTCAATCGGCGCGGCTTCTGGCTGATCCATCTGGCCTAACCAGTTCTTGCCTAGCCATATGAGCTGGGTGTTGTCCCCGTCCATTGCTTTGGTGTACTGCCTACGTCTGAGGCTCATTTTGCCCGCTGCGCTCTTTTGTTTGAAATAGTCCGAAAAACCGATGCCGTGATCGCGCTTACACGCTGCGTTTAGGGTGTCGTAATCTACACCAAGAACTGCTGCCTGCTCTTCGCCAGTGCAGTGTATCTCGCACATCGTATCGACTTGGTGCCAGTCTATTTCAGCCAAGGGTCTTGCCATTAGTTGTTAAAGCTTCCGTTTGTTCTGCTGGGACTATCGTGTCGGTAAAGCATAGATTCTAGCGCCTTGATCCGGCTAGGCATCGGCAGGTCTGAATAGTAAAAGACCCGCTTGCTTGCTGCTGTATGGGTTGTCCCTGTATGAACTTCACCATTCGGCATTGTATGAACTAGGCCCGCGTATATCGTGCCATCTTGATTGAACAGTAATACACCACGCATTTACTTCTCCGCCTCCAAGAATTTAAGCCGCGACTTTATCTCAACAAGCTGCAACTCTAACTCCCTGACCCGTTGAACGCTGGCGTTCACTTCGGGCGGGGGCGTGAAGTTGTCAATCCAGTTGTCGTTTTCTTCAACCTCGATCATCATCATAGCTTGTTCGCGCTCTAACAAGCCAAGGCGTTCAGTGATACCAAAGTATGCCCAAACACCTACAGCCGTTGCTCCAACCAAACTAAGCAAGTTTTTCAGCGGGATCGTCAGTTCTGAATCTTCGGAAACCTTAGCCACCAGCCTTGCCCTTCACTTTCTCATATCCGCGAATGCCTGACATTCCAAGCATTCCCAATAGAACCGGATACAGTAGATCCGATTGTATCTCAGGAACAGGCAACCAAATGCCCAAGAATGGGCTGACCACTACGTTGTAAGCCAACCCAATCCAACAAATATGGCCGATCATAGGTCGCCAACTTCGTTGTAGCCAGTTACCGCCAGCCTCAACTTTGGCTAGCTCGATCTGCGCTAGGCTTAATTCCTGCGCGTGATTGTCGGCCATCGTTGCGATTTCATGCGCTAACTGCGCCCGCTGGTCTTTATCCTCGACAAACTTGTCTAGGATGCCCGCTACAGGGCCGACTAGCTCTTTGACTATGCCTATTCCCATAAAATCGCGCTCTTGCTCGTTATGGTCAAAATAAACTCTTTGCCAACCTTTGCAAAGAATTCTCTACAGGTCGCCTTGGAATTGTAAACCATCGGCACCGTTTTTGTAATCTCCCAGCCGTTACCTAGCCCAATGCAGCCGTGTAGCTCTTTCGGCCAGTTTGCGGGGTGGATCAGTATATGGCTGCGATCAGGCACGTTGGTTAACTCTACGACGCCCTTAAATCTGTTGCCGTCGAATGGCTGACACTCATAGCTCGCTTCGGGTACGCATGACTCCCACGGCTTGTTGTCTAACCAAGGCCGCTCTACGGTGTAGCAGTGAAACCCGCAATCCGATGTCAGTTCGCCGAATGTCCCATCTTCTAAATACGCCAGCCGTTCTAGTTTTACAGTCTTCATATCACCTCAACATAGCAAATCGGATATTTTAACCCTTTTGCTACTCTAAACGAAAGGTTTACTTTTGGTTGGGTTTTTGTAATTATTTGCGGGTCGAAACAACTAAGAGAATCAAATGAACGACACATTCTATCGCGCTACTCAGGCGCTTAAAAAGCTGCCCGATATGTACGGGCTTTCTAGCAATAGGCCAGCACCTAAAAAGCTGACCGAGGCACAAATTGACCGCATCGGTGAGCTATACCAGCAAGGCTATACAAAGGCCGATATCTCGCGTGAGATGGGTTTAGCCCAAAGCACAATTTACAACGCGGTTCGCCGCTTCATCCGTTCGGAGGCTTTGTAATGCAATTACGTTACGTTTTATTGATAGGGGCTTTATTCGTGCTGATGATGTGGTCATCGGCAATGTCGTTTAACGATGAACTGCAAGAGGAAGCGGATTACATCACCAACGTCTGTGACGGCATCTGGCCTGACTTTAAGGGTCTAAGACCTACTTGCCCTGATCGGTTCGCCTACCAACCTTAAAATCTGTTCTTCCTCATCTTCAGGGGCTTCCTCGCCGGGGTCTGGCCCCTCGATTTCACCTTGGTCTTCGCAGATGACCGTAATGATCATTCCGGGCTGCATATCCTCAATCAGTATGTTCGCCATAATAACCCGCCCTTTTTTCGTAATCTGCTTGCTGCTGATGCTTGAATTCTTCGCGCTCGATCAGTTTAGCAAGTTGCGCTTGGGCGTGGTGTAAATTTTCGACTTCTTGCGTCTCAGCAAACGCCGTCACCGATTTAATAACCTCGGCATCAAGGTATCCCATACGTCGGGATACGATCAGGTCAATCGGATAGACTTCTTCAATCATGGATTTCTCGCAGATCGCCTTGGAATTCGTAAACTCCAGGCTTGTGTACCCTAACAAATTCGGGCATCAACAGAACCCCGTCGCGGATCGTTATTACAGCAAAGCCGCTGACCCAGTTCTTTGGCGAATCCTCGGCATACTCGAACGCTGCCGCATTAGGCTCTTGCATTGTGCCTAATTGAACCCCGTACCTAGTCCCGGTGTAATCAGTGAAGGGTTTGCATTCCTGCTGATGTGTGTGGCCTGTAACCATATTGACGCCGCCTTTCAGGACGTTGTTATACCCTGCGTGAACACCACCGTTCCATCTATGCTTAACGACCAGCTTTTGTAAATTGCCGAAATTGATATGCACAGACATATAGATCGACCAGCTTGGGAAAAAATCTTCGAGCCTAGTCCCCGTTAGCCCTCGCATTTCTGGCATCTGCATCGCTAGCCGTGACTCGAACCGAGAATCATGATTGCCTATTGTCCAAATCCGCTGCGCACTAGGTGCGGCTTTTTCTATTTCTTCGAGTCTTAGCTGTACGGCGTCCATCTCATCAGCCAACGCTGGGATGTATTCCCAACCCCTTGGCGGGTGTCGGCTAATGCTTGCGCCGTCAATCATATCGCCATTCAGGATGATCATATCAGGCTGTAGTTCTTTGGTTAGTTCAACGAATGCTAGGTGGGCGGTCGATACGGCATTCAGTTGGTAGTGCGCGTCTGATCCGATGATCACAACCAAGTTGTCGGCGTCGATCTCTTTGCGTACATGATTGGCCGGAATATTTTGCTCAATCTTGTTAGGGTTACTGATCGACCCGTGGTCGGCTTCTAGTAATCTTCGCTTCTTATAGATGTTCCTAATGTTGAGATCGTATTTGCGCGCCATTCCAGATGCGCCGATTTTACGAAACTCAGCTATCCATTCTTGATGATTCAATCCCGTCTTGTCTTGATATTCTTGCACTGTTCTGCCTCATATAGTGATTAGTCACATGCGCCCAAATGAGTCCTTTCCAGCCCGTTCTGTACTGCAAATCAATATGATGTTGTTCTTGTTCCCAAACCTGTTTTGCAGCTTCATCCATCGCCTTAATCATTTTGGCGGCTATTTGTCGCGGCTTCACAGTACGCAATCAAAGCATTTTGACTGCCCCATCCCTGTATATTTCGGAAATTTTGAGCGAGCTTTCCGGGTTCTACAGTGTGAGCAAAAAAGTAATTCAACTGGTTGATACCCTTCTGCTTGGGCGATTGTACCGCCATTTTTCACAAAATTCTCAACGTCTTGCTGCAACCTTCTGCGTGATGCTTCACGTTTTGCGTTAAATGATGCCCTCAACTTATCCTCGCTTCGTGGTACTTAATATCCTGACTGAACCGCTTAATCATATCGCGGTAGTCTGCTGCGTATAACTTCCTGACCTTGCGCTGAACTTCCAGCATGTGTTCAACAAAGTCTTGGCCATAGTAGTCGATCATCCAGATCGTGTAAGCCTGAGCCGCTGAACCGTGTTTCATGCCCCAGTTATTGCAAGCCTTACACTGCGGGTGGACGTTCTCAACCTCCAGCGCCCAGTAGCTACTGCGACCCTTCGGGATGAAATGACCGCCATCCATTTCTTTGTAATGTTTTGTGATACCGCAGGTAACACAATCAGCATAACCGTGATCATCTGCGGCTGAGATTCTAGCCAGCAGTTGCAGTTTTTTCATCGCTTTCGAGCGCAGCGTTTCTGACACTAGCGAATGCCTCGCAGGTTGGCTTGTCGCGTTCTTTCGGCTTCAAAGTATTTGTTGCCTAGCTCGATCTGCATCTTAACCTTCTGTGCCGCGATGTTTTTATACTGAGCCTCCAGATACATTTCACGCCATTCGGTTTTTGCCCTGACTTCTTGCTGCGCTTTTGCTGCGCTCATCCCGCTGTCTATCATCGCTTTAGCTGTTGTCGCTTCTTGGCTTTTTAATCTAGCTTCGGCTTCCGCCGCCTCAGCTTGCGCGTCATCCCATTCATCGATGCGCTGGCTTAGTTTATCAAGAATCCGATCAAGCTGGTCTACTTCTCTATTCATGCCCTTCTCCGCCTTTTTGCGTATCTGATCCGCTGATACTTATCGAATCGGATCGTTGTTTCTGATGGTTGTAACGGTGGCAATTTGAGCCACGAATATGGCGCTTTGAAATCGTACTTCGCCAGTGTTGTGAAATACGCAACACCTGTTTTTCGGTTGTTAAGCACACAAAGCCCCAGCATTTCACGATAAAACCTTCTAATATCGTCAACGCTTGGGCCATCCATCGCTGAATAGGTGACCAGTTCGCCATCCCGAACCTGTATGTCTTTGCCTTTTTTCTCAGGTAGCTCCCAATCACATTTCGGGCATTGTCTAGCACTTTCAAAAATATGGCCGCAGCTATCGCAGACAATTCCGTCGCTGTCTTTAATTTTCTTATCAAGTCTTTCCTGCGCGATTCGTTCATACAAATTCCCCGTTGGTTCTAATCCCCACGGCACTTCATCGCTGGCGAAGCCTAATCGGACAACATTACCAGCATGATCCAGCACCAAACAATCTTCTTTACCTTTGGCGGTTCTTAGTCCCCGGCCTAGCATTTGAAGGTGCAGAATGATCGACTGGGTTGGTCTAGCTAGTACAACGCAATCCATTTCTGGTAAATCAAAGCCATAAGTTGCAACCATGCAGTTTGTCAGCACTTGGGTTTCGCCAGACCTAAACCGATCAAAGATGCCTTTGCGCTCGCCGATCTCAGTCATGCCATCAACGTGTTCAGCTTTCACGCCCTGCGATACAAAGCGATCTCGCACTAAGATGCTGTGCTTCACTCCAGCGCAGAAAACCACTGTTCGCCTACCTCCGGCAAGCTTCAGCCAGTGCTCAACAATATCGCCGACAATGTGCTGTTGCGACATCCGCTCTTGCAACTGGGTTTCGTTGTAGTCGTGTTTTTTGCGATCAATGGTTATCCCGTCTAGGTCTACTTGCGTCGGCGCGTAATAAGTCGCTTTCGCCAGATGCCCCATATTCATCAACTCAGAAACCATCGGCGCTTGGATCATTACGTCGTAGGCTTCCCCTAATCCGCGCCCATCTCCCCGCGCTGGTGTCGCCGTCAGACCCAGGATGTCAGTGCCAAGACCTTTGTAGTGATCAATAAGCTTTAACCAAGTCGGGCTGAGTGATAGGTGGCACTCATCGATGATTAGCAGGTCGGCTTCGGGCAGTTGGATCTTGCCGCTTTTACTTCTTGCGTGGAGCGTGTCTTTGGATGCGATCTGCAACGGACAGCCTAGCGTGTGATAGGTCATATCCTCGCCAGCCATGATGATGCCGTAATCATTCCCGAAGTCGTAACCAATCGCGTCGAACTTGTCGGCGGTCTGGTCTACTAACTCACGGCGTGGCAGCAGGAACAAAACACGCTGGTCGTTTGTCAAATAATGGTCAGCGATGGCCGCAGCCATGACCGTTTTGCCCGATCCCGTTGGTGCTTGTAGGATGATCGCTTCGTGTTTTGCTAGCTTTACGATTGACTGCTCAACCGCCCGTTGTTGGTATTCTCTTAGTTCCATTCCCGATCAATCCATACTTGAACAAAGTGATATTTACCTTTCAGGGATTCAATTAACGCCGTCAATTTTTTTTCGACAATTTCAGGGGTCACATAAGGCTTCATGCTTTCAATAACCAGCATTCCGTCAGGTTCGTCATACTGCTGACCTTTATCATCACAGCAGCAAATCGTGACCGTAGATTTGCCGTCCATCGCCAGAAACATAACAAAGGCGACTTGCGCCTTCCAATCACCGTTATCGAATGGATAAATGTTGTACGTTGCTAGTTCCATGACAGCCGATGACCGCTCACTTTGACGGTAATACTTTGCCATCCAAGCAACCCTAAGTCAACTCTTGGTTTACTATTCAGATCAAAAAAATGGCCTGTTTCAAAAAGCCATAGTGACCGCTGGGTGCGTAGGGTGTCCTATCACCTGAAGGGATTGTAAGTTGAGGCTATATTTCCATCCAACCATTTCGCGGTATATGCAAGCTGGCTCAGACTTGTCCTACCCCATTGGGTCACGACACCTTTAACGGATGTTCAATTTCGCGCTGCACCAAAAGCGCGTAGCTTCTCAACGTTTGTCATCAGATTTGTTTTGCTCAACGGTTCAATACTGACTAGACCGCGCCCGTTAGGGTTTCTGCCACTTTCGTGGAGCTTGAAAAAGTAAGCAACCGACCCGCCACGGGAAGTAGGGGGAGGGGATGGGGGCCGGTGCTTATCCGTAGAATACGTCAGGACGAATCTCTTGGCGAGTTACATTGCCGCCAGTTAGCCGTTCAATCTCTACTACCCTCGTCGCAGGAATCTGCGTTCGCTTCCACTTTGAGATTGCTTGCGGCTGAACACCAAGATGCTTCGCTAAATCGCGCTGCGTCCCAATGTGCTTTTTGATTCTTCTGAAGATTTCTTGATCCATCCGGCGATCTTAATTCAGCCAAAACTAAAAATAAACCTTTTATTTGCTAAACGACGGGTTTATTATTCTTGCATCGGTTGGGAAGCCGATCACGAGAAACACTAAGAAAGGGGAAACCTATGATATGCAGATCCGACGAAGACCGTGGCAATCCACGCGCTCCATTTAACCAAGAATCCATTGATCCTAGTGATCGTGAATTTGAAGTCAACATCTTTCAAGAAGACACGCATTTTGCCTACGGCGTCAGTCACCTTGACCGACTAATCGGCGAGCAACTGCGACCTAGAAACCAGTGGTCGTACTCAACCCTCGACCTTGAACACGATGGCCGCTCAACCGTTTGCGATCAGGATGGTCACGTTGTCGGATTGATTGAGGAAATCGAGGCATGAAAATCAAAGAAGAACTCACCACTTTTTCTGAAGTGTTCGATGAGCTTGAAGCCGTCGTTCAAAACTCACCTTTGCCAAAATTCACCGAGGCTGATATGACTAAAACACCCGATCTGATTTCTTGGGAACTGAAACGACCTTGGCCTACCAACCAAGTCAAAGAACGCAAGGGGCCGGGTGGCAAGATGCTGTCCTATGTCGATGCGCGTCAGGTTATGGCTAGACTCGATGCTGTAGTCGGCCCAGACGGTTGGCAGTCGCACTATTCAGAAATCGGAGGCAACTGCTGTTGCACCTTATCAGTCAAGATGGGCGATCAGTGGATCGCTAAATCTGACGGCGCTGGCGAAACCAGTATCGAAGGCGAGAAGGGTCAATTCAGTGACGCATTCAAACGCGCAGCCGTTTCTTTCGGCGTAGCTCGCTATCTATACCGTGACGGGCCGTTGTTGTCCCCAGAACAGTACGAAGAAAAATTACCAAGGCCAACAGCATGAAACTACCAAAGAACGGAATCAGTAAAACAGTGGTCGATAGAATCGTCGGCCACGATAAATATGGCGTAAGTGCGGCGGCGGTCATTGCAACCGCCAAAAAAGTTCACAGTGACGCGACTGAAAAACAGATCCGCAAGGCGCTGGATAACTGCATTCAACGCGGCTACCTCACGCGCACTCAGAAGGGTCGCTATAAGCCCCAAAATCGGCCCTCTAGCGCGGTAATAACGCCGATTGACGCTAACCCGACCCAAACCCCAAGGGTCACTACCGAAACGCCTGAAAAGGCAAAAATTAACAACAAACGGATTCTCGGCGCTTGCGTCTTTGCGTCCTTAGTTGTGTCAGCTTTCGTAACTTTACTGCTAGGAAATTAGAATGGAAAAACAATTTGTCGATGGTCTGCGAGCATTCAAACCGAATGAAAAATCGCCCGACTTCATCAAGGCCAACGTAGTGATCCACACTGCCGACCTTGTGAAATGGCTAGAAACCCAGCCAGAAAAGATCAAGATTGATCTCAAAGAATCACAAAAAGGTTCGTGGTACATGGAAGTCAACACTTGGAAGCCGACCGCTGAGCCGACCACGCCGCCGCAGCCGACCAATGATGAGCTTTTAGAGGATGTGCCGTTTTGACCGGGGCGTATAAAGTGTCTGAGGATCAAAGGTATATTGCCATCCAATACCCTGCGCGTTGGGAAGAACTGCCCCACAGTGACAAAATCGCTGAATTGATGAAGCTAAAAGGCCGAGTCTTGGCAACCATCAACGCCATCGAAATTGATGAAATGTATGAACGCCTCGACCGTAAGTGAGGAAGATCTCTATGGCGCTACGGTGTCCGATGATCGGCAGAGTGTTCCGTTGGAATTCTTTGTCGATTATTTGGACGCTGTGAAGCGCAACTGGGATTCGATCTCAGAGTTTAAGCTGGCCTGTCTTGAAGAAGATAAAGACGCAGCCCGCAGCGCGTTAGGTGACATCCCGCAAGTTGATGAGCTTCTGTTGTGGCGAGCACCAACGAAGGGGTCAGTTTTTACAACGAAAGAACGCGGGTTCCTGAAGTCTTAGTCCCGAACCAATATGGCTTCAATAAATATGGCGGCTTCGTTACTCGATGCGCTGGATTTAGCCTCAAAGTGAAAATCTGTTTTTTCCTCTATCTTGAACGGCACCTGACGGTCATAGCTAACCTGCGAATCTGCAAACGTAGCCTCGGCAACCTTTAGGGTTCTGCCCGCGCTATTAGTAACCACGTTCCTGATAACCAAATACTGATTGCCGTTGGCTGTTGCGGAATTACAGTCAATGCGGAATATGTACAGGCTATGGCCCGCCGGTACGGTGTAAACGGATGACTGGGTTGTCCCTAACGTGGCCTCGATGTAGGCGTAGGTTGTGCCGCCGTTTGTTATTGAGATGTTCCCGGTAGCATTACCGTTTAAGATGATCGCGCTATTGATCCGGTAAAATAATACGCTGCCAGTTACCGCAGTCGTGCCATCTGATCCATCGGTCGTTAGTGTTTCAGTAACCTCGGCATAGGTTGCATCGAGTCCCGTAATCTTAACCTGCAAACCAGTATCGCCAGATGCAGAACTTGCCACTGACATCGCAACGCCAGAAGATGGATAGGCGTAATTGCCACCATTGTTCCAGATGGTTTCAAAGGATGCCCCTATGGATCGATTGAATCCAAAGATGTTAACCGCAGTTGAATCATAGATATTGCCTTTAGCGACATCATATAGGAATTCAGTCGTTGGCCTTGTCGAGTTGTACTGGTACATCTAACGCCTCTTTGATCTTGGCCGCGTGGTGACTCATTGCGGCTTGCAGTTCTTCATAGTTTAGCAGGGTTTGATGAACTTGTTTTTGCAGTTCTTGAATGCGCTCAACTCTGGCTTTCGCTTCTTCATTCAGATCTTCTTCAGCATATTCGACTTCATCAATTGTAATCATCGGCGTCCCCGTTTGGTTGAGCCGATACTTTATCAGAATCAAGTGCGCATAACAGCAAAATCCCGTAGTGGGCGATTTTCAACGCCTCCATTCGCTTGGCGTCTTTTTTACCAAACCGACTGGCATACTTAATGAGATTCCCGCAGCAGTATTCTTCACCGATACCTGAGCTAATAATCAGATCAATAGCCTGAGTTTTGCCACTGTAGTGCTGGGAGTAAGTTTTCTGGATGTATTCTTCTAGCTCGATAAGCTTGGCGGCTTCTTTCATTCTTTAGTCTTTGGCGGATCTCGCAGTAATAACTTTGTGCCTACATCCGCAACCGGCACCAGTCTAGGTTCACAGAATGCGTCAAAATGTTTTGTTTTGGGCATTACGATTTGATGCTTCGAAACGTCCTGATGCAGTAAAGCGGTTTTGTATTCTAGGCAACTGGTCAGTTCGCGAAATGCTAACTCTAAGCGCGGCTCGCCTTTTTCGAGAATCATCAAAACAAAGATGAGCATTGTGTCCACTAGATTCTCCGCTTCTGTTTGATGGCTTGAGTCTTAACCGCTTTCGGCTTCATTAGCTCCCAAGTCAGAACAACAAGCTTGGAATCCCACGCAGTACCCAGAACCCTCGGCCCTTGATTCCTGACATAAACCGTCGCGCCATACCCGCATTTCTTGTGATTGAACTGCAACCACTTGATGGCTACAGCCTGGCGTTTTGCCGGTGGCTGAACATAGCGAAGGTTTCGATATTCGCGCATGTCACAAAACAGCTTTGGCCGCTCCGGGTCATAAACTACTTGGCTAGAAGTGCCTGCACCAATGCTTGGATCTGCTCGTTCGTTTTCTCTTGGATCTTTTCCTGCCGACTGAGCGATTCGATTACGGCCTGAACCTTCTGATCCGTTACGGCTATCGCTTGGCCGTTCTGCTGGGATTTTTTTATTGCTTCTTCCGCTACCGCCTCAATACGTTCTCTGGCTTCATCTGCGTGGCTTACGTTGGCACTCATGGCCGCATAGCCCATCAAAAACGAGACTACAGCAGCGCCGATTGGTAGCAGATAAGTGGGGATTCTTATAGCTTCAGACATATGTACCTCAGAAAAAGTGCGATGTTATTACTGTTGCAGCCGTCGCTAGGGCTGTCGTGATTACCAACCATGCGAGCTTTTCCCATCTCGCAGCGTGAGCGTCAGTGGCCGACCGCAGTTGCTTTAACTCAATCAATGCCTCACCCCATCGCCGACCACAAACTTCTTCGTGTTTTGCGATGCGTTCGAGGGCATCTAAGGCCAGATTGCGCTCCTCTTTGGTCATTCTTTGGCTTTCCCAAAATTCAAAGCGATGTACTCAATAGCCGGATAAATATACTTGGCATATATCGCATCATCTTTTGGGGTTGGGGTTGCTGCGCAAATCGCAGAACACAAAACCGACAAAGTAGGTAACAGAGCAATAATTTCGACTAATTCCACGGCGTACCACTCGCTTGAACTGGGTTCTTGGATAACTCAATCTGGTTAGCAACGCTGGCCTCGTATGACTCGACCTGATCACCTAACGCAGCCTTTGCCCATTCTACAGCATCATCGTGAGTTATGTCGCCCCATTCGGTAAAGGCATCTGCATCTGGTGCTGATAGCCCTACAGTGCCGTAGCATCTGCCTGAGTGCGTTACGTCATCCACTGTCTCACTGTCGATACATTGCCAGTGCAGTACAGTTACAACGTCGCTTAGGTCGCCGTCGGTTAGGGTTCTGTCCATTGATGTGATTGTCCAGGTAGACATTAGTTATTCTCCAGTTCTTCGATGCGAGCGGTTAGCTCTTGAATTGCTTTAATCAAAACAGGAACCATTTGAGCTTGGTCAACCAGCCACTTTTGTTCACTGTCTGTGTCGATGCTTAGGTCGCTTTCGTTTCTTGGTGCGTTTACTGCGAAAGGCAAAACGTCTACCAACTCTTGAGCAAGAACGCCCGTCCATTTCCCACGCGCATTGCGATTGTTGAAAGATGTATCGCTTGGGTCATCCCAGTTGAAGTCTACAACGCGCACTTGATTTAGCTTAGCTGTCGCGTCCATTTCGGTGTCGACAATGTTTGTCTTCAAGCGTTGGTCTGAGGACACCTGAATGGCAGCGTTGCCAATGTACAAAGTAGCTGAGCCGCCACCCGCTGAACTGGAGCGAATTTGGTTGTTACCACTCGCAGCGCCTATATAGACTCCTTCGTTGACTATGATATTGCCGCTGCCAATACTTGTTCCTGTTGTGCCGGAATAAATCCCTCCGGAAGCATTTATAAACAAAGCCGACGAAAGATTTGCAATTTTGAAGTTGTAGTCGAAAGCGCGGTGTTCCTCTGTCGTGTACGCGCTGCCGCTGTAATTTTGTATTAAATTGACGCCTGAACTAAAAGCAGGGAAAAACTGTAGCTGCGATACGCCCCCGCCAGGCCCGATCAAAACTGTGCTTTCAAAATTACCATTGTATGCGTAAACATTGCCCCAACGATTTGTTGAAAGGCCCAGCGACCAGCCGTTGTCAGTTGTGGGATATATGTATCCGTCAGCGGTAATAGAGCCAGCAACATTTAGTTTTTCTGAGCCAGCCGCAGAACCGATGTCTACGTTGCCGCCGGTCACGGTGACAGTGCCAAAATAGTTTGTGGAGCTTTCTCTCGTCCCAATTGTAAAAGCGTTTGACGCATATCCCAAAATTGCGCGGTTATCTCCATCTGCGCCTAAAGACATTTCAGCATTGACATGCAGCTTGCTGCTGATACCACTGGACAATCCGATGCCCACGCTGCCGCTGTTGTTAATTGTCATCGCAGTATTCCAGCTAATCGCTGAGTCTGCGGTTCCAGAAGGGGCGTAGAACCACCGATGGGTGCCATCATATTGACTGTAGTGGGTCGCTTTCCGTGTGGTGGCATACTTCCACGCACCATCGAAGTAACCGTTCTGGACGACAATTACTTCGTCCGCGGCGTTGCCCCAAAGAGCGTTACCTTCAAAACCAAGTTCAAGCGCACTACCCACAGCCCAAGTATTTGGGGTCAAACCAATGCCCACATTTTCTGAACTATCAATCGTGATAGCTATGGCATCTGCGTTATCGTCGATACCGGGGCTTGTGAAGCTGCCGGTGAACGTTGGATTAGCAATAGGTGCCTTAGCGTCTATCTGGGTCTGTATGGCAGACGTTACGCCGTCCACATAGTTAAGTTCAGCAGTGGTAGCCGTCACCCCGTCTAGGATGTTTAGCTCGGCAGCGGTAGAGGTAACGCCGTCTAAGATGTTTAACTCAGCGGCGGTGCTGGTTACTGTGGTGCCGCCAATCTTCAGCGTGGTGATGTCAGCAGTTGTCAGTGATGAGCTAATCAAAGTCACTACGCCGGTTGAGTCAGCAATCGACCCCGCAGCGGTGCCATCTTTGGCTTTTATGTTCGTGACTTCAAGATTTGTTAAGTCAAGGTTCGTGGTATTCAGCGTCCCGATGGTTAGGGTCGCACTGGCCGAAATGTTATTGAAGTCGGCGCGGGCCAACTCAAAGCCGCCAGCAGTTGAACCATCGTTAACGTGTACCGAATCGTTGGTGGTGTTTACAACAATTTCACCTTCTGCCCCGGTAAATGCGGCAACCTGAGTGCTGGTGCCTCTTCTGATTTGTAGTTGTGTTGCCATCTCAGCCCTCTAAGTTTCTCAGTTGTTCTAATGCCCATGCGAATTCAGGATCATCGGGCGGGTAGAATTTGATGTCTATTATTGCACGTTCACCATCAACCATTGTGTAGTGCAGAAAAATACCCGACTCGTTTTCATAACCATCAATTAACGTCATTACGTTACCTTGTAGATTTTCCAGCTTAACGTTAGGTCGCTAGGCGAACCCCAGCCCGCAACGTGTCTGCCGACCATCTCAATCTTTAGAGTAAAGCCTTGCGTACCTTGGAACTTGGTCAAAGGTAAAATGGTAGCGACTGGCCCCAGCATCGCAGTGGTTTGATAGCCAACGTTGGTGTAGAAGCTGCCGCCCATCTCGACGTTACAAAGTAGGGTGGAGTTTGATCCGCCCCACGCGGTAAATCCAGCCGAGTAAACGCCCTCAACAAAGAACGTCGCCAGCGTATCTATGTCGCCAGAGAATGTAGTCGTTTGGTCGCTTGGGTAATAAGTACCGCTCGCAACAATTAGGTTCCGGCTAAGAACAACGCCGTTGAATTCAGCATCGCCATTCTTGTTAATAATCCACCCAGCAGAACCCGCTGAGTAGTTTGACGATTGGATCGTGTTGCCGATTTTGGCGTTAGTGATGATGCCGTCAGATATTTGTGCGCTTGACGTTACAACATCAGACGCAGCCAGCTTGCCCGCCGTGATCGCATTCGACTGGATGTTATCCGACTGGATGAATTCAAACGTACCAATAGCAGCAACAACCGCCGCCGTTGTGATGGATGATGCTTGAATCGCTCCAATTACCGCCGAATCTCCGAAAATCTCAGAAACGTTGAGTTTGTTTGCGGTCAACGTGCCAGTTGATATCTCAGTTGCGGTTATGGTTCCGGCTGCAATCTTTCCGGCGGTGATACTGTTCGCAACTAGGCGGTCAGCATTTACCGAATTCGCCGAAATCTCATTGCCGGTCAAAGTGTCAGCAACGATGTTACCGGCCAAAATAGTCCGGCTTGCGATAAGGTCAGCAGTAATTGTATTTGCTGCAATCTGATCCGCGACCAGTTTGTCAGTAGACACCAGCACAGACTTGATATTGGCCGCTGTGACCGAATTGGCTGCAATGTTGGACGCTACTACCGAGTCAGCAAAGACCTCTGAGGCGTTCAATTTGGCCGCTGTAATCTGACCCGCTGCGATCTTAGGTGTGGTGATTGACCCGTCGGTTATCTCGGTTGCGGTGATGCTGTTGAGCGATGCGAGCGCACCCGCTCCGATACCGCTTAGAGAAACCTGCCCAGCACCAGCGCCGCCTAACGTACCATCCGCGTTGATCGTGACGTTGGAATTCTTCAGACCTGCCGCTGCGTAAGCTGCTGACAGTTCACCGGCAACTTGAGTTGCTAGGTTTACCGTATTCTGCGCTGCTAGTGCGCCAGCCCCTATACCAGAAAGGGTTACATTACCTGCACCGGCCCCGCTCAGTGACCCGTCTGCGTTGATAGTGATACCACTATTTCTCAGACCTGCATTCGCATTCGATACAGGCAATTCACCGACCACCTGCGTGGCGACGTTTAGCTGGTCGCTGAGATCAGCCGCAGATATGGCCGTGGTGAATGATGTTCCCGTGTACCTGTACAGCTTGTTGTCAGTTGTAAGAAGTACCGTCCGGCCTTGAGTGTTGCCAGTAGTTGGTAACGCCCCCAAAACCTCAACGGGTCGCAGACTGTTAGGGAACTGGTCGCTATCAAACGTGCCAGTCAAATCACTGGCGTTGATCAAAGTAGTAAACTCAGGAACCGAGCTGTCGTACCTGTACAGTTTTTTGTCAGTGGTCAGAAATACGATATTCGGGCCAGTGTATCCCGAAGGTGACGGCAAGCTAGTAACCGCTGAGATTGGCTCGACACCACTAGCAAACGATGCCGCAGTAATCGAACCAGGGTCTACTTCCGATGCCGTGAACAGATCAGTTGACCACGCCGAACCCGTCCAAACGTATAAGGTGTTGGTTGTGGTTAAGAACTTAATCTGACCAACGTGCGAACCTGTAACGCCGGACAAAGTACCCACCGGCTCTATACCAAACGCATCACCAGCAGAGAATTCATCGAGAACGTCTTGCGCCAAGTCATTCATTGCGACCTTTTGCGTGGTCGCGTTTACCGACGCGCTGAACCCAGAAACGTTACCGGATCGGTCTGCGCTTCTGAGCCAGTAGTATTTAGTGACCGCGTTACCTAAGCCCGAAACCGTATGTTGGTCTGCTCTGGTCTGAACAATCAGCGAGGATGTGGCGCGGTTGTCGGTGTCGTTTTCGTAGATCTCGACATAAGCTAAATCTGAATCGCTTGGGTTGTCCCAGTTCAGCTTGATTTGCTGAATGCCGCCAGTAGCGGTAATTGACCCCGGTATACCCGGCGCAGTCTGATCGCCCTGCAAGGTGATCGTGCCGGTTATGGTTCCTGACGTTGTGCCTACAACTGTGACCGCTTTCACTCGGACGGTGAATTCTTCTAGCTCTTGCATCCCCGAAATGACAGTCGAAACGCCGTGGACGTTGACCGATGAGAATGCTGTACCCGCTCCACTGATGGCCTCGTTAACGCCGCCATAGTTCAATTCAACGGTCGTAGCCGTAGCAACAGAACCGTAGTCGATGGTGGCCGTGTATGAGTCGGTGACTTGCCCGTAGTCGATCTCGCCTTGTGACGTTCTCTTGAATTCAACGTCGTAGTGGCTGACATAAGTGTTTGCGGTGGGCGCAGTCCATGACACCCGAATCGCTGGCAAAACCGAACCATCGTTACCTAATACAGTGGTTTCAGTCAGTGTTAGACCCGACGGTGCTTCTTGCGCGGGGACGTTGTTAACGACATCCGTATAATTGGGGTCATTGGCCCCAGCCGTGGCACTAATCGTGCTGGTATCATTGTCGGGCTGTCTGTCCGACTCCACGCCCGCGCCACTACCGGCGCCGTAGGCTAATGCGCGAATCCAATAGAATCTAGTGTCACCCGGACTAATAGCATCGGCAGCATTCGACGCATCGTGTATAAACTGGGTGCCTCTAGTGCGACCAATCTCAACCTTGTTCGACCAACTAGAATCCGGTGACGCATAAATCACAATCTCAGTGAATAAGCTAGTCTCGGTTGGATTCGTCCAGTTCAACTCAATGTTTTTAAGGCCAGCAGTCGCGGTTAAGTTGCTTGGATCTGGTACGCCCGGAAACCCTGCCGTGATTACACCAGTTGCGCTGATTGTTGAGTATGCAGAAACATCAGGATCGGCATAGCTTCCAGAATCATCTTCGATCAAAGTCAGGTTAACGCCGCTTGCGTTTGACTCCGAGAATGACCAGCCGACGCAACGGAATACTTTGTTGGAATATCCCAAATCGCTAAGGGTAATGCTTACACGATCACCCACAGCTACACGCAACCCAGACAAATTGCATGGGAACGTGATGACCTTCTGCTGGTCACTTAACTGCACCAACTTGTTCGCAATACGCTGCGCCATATAGCTGGTATTAGTCATCGGCAAGCTGATGTTGCGCTCTAGTGTCTCGTTGTTATCTCTTTGCAGTGCCGCAGTCAGTTGTACCGCAGGGAACTCGACCGACTTGTGATTATCAGCCGGTGATATGTACATCCCTGTGATCTTGTTAAACCGCTGTGAACGCTCTACAGACGTTTTTACGATTACCGCACCCGCTAGGTCATCCTCGTCTAAAGACTCGCTAGGAGCCGCGTATACGCCCGCTCTGATGGTGTACTTGCCTGATGTGTAGGTCAGGTTGCCGTTCATCGCGCTAAGTATCTTGTCGATATTTTGACGATGCTGATCGGTGCCAAAAATTACACCGTTACACGTGAAACGTTTTTCAGTGGTCGAACCGGGGATTGATACACTTACATCACAAGCATTCGCCGCAGTGACTACCGCATCCCAATCAATCTTTGCCGCAGCGATACCTAACCCGAAGGTCGAACTCATCAAGTAATCAGCTATGCACAGCGCAGGGTTGTCAGTCCATGCCTGATAACTCGAATCAGTAGGATTAGCACCCGCAGATGTATCAAGGCGCGGGTCGTAGATGTCTTTTTTGCCTTTAACTAGGGCTTTTATATTGTTGGGCTTTTTCTTGTCCCAAACAGACTGCGACTCATCGGTCAGCGTCCACTTGGTCACGATATTAGCAACGCCCTTACCTTGATGCGAACTGGTGTACTCAGTAAACGCAGAAACAAGATCGGAGTCTGCGGCTTGGGTCGATGTTCCTAAGTGCTTGTTTATCTTACAAATTGTTGTGCTGGCTAATGGGCCGAAGTCGCCGGTTGTTACGTTGCCGCCTGTTGCAGCCCCGCCGCCGATAGATGAGTTTGTTATCACTTGGTCATCAAAATAGATGTCGGTGATGCTATGTATTTCATGCCCAGCCAGCGCGATCTGATGGTATAGGTCGCGGTTATCAGTACCCGCTACACCCACAAAGGTTATCGGGCCGGATACTAAAGCTTGGCCATAGATTAGCTTTTGCGGTTCTGTGGTGCTTCTGACGGTGGCTTGCCGATTCGATGCGTTATCACCAATCGCTGTCGTGAGATCAGGCATTGCATTAGCGGTAACTAATCTCGCGCCACCAATAACAGCAGCGGTTCCCGCGACGATTGCTGTAACACCAGTGGCCGCACCTAAAGTCACGGCGGTGCCGATCATCTCTAAAGCGACTCCGATTTTTACAATCAGCGCAGGGACTACTTGTGGCATTTTCTACACGCTCCAGCCGCAAACTAAATAACGATCTTGCACCCTAATCAAACCCTTCTGCGTTAGAGCAACGACTTGTGAGCCTAATTTGATGCCCATGATCTGCCCAACAATAGGCATATCAATCAAACAAGGGTCGCCATCTTTTAACTCATCTGAAGGGTTGCCCAAAATCGCAACGATCAAATTCTTCAGGTCGCCGCAACCACTGATGATGTTGTCGGCTTCCTGCTCGGTATTATATTGGAAATCGGCAGCGTAATCCTGCCCAGTCAGTTCTTTAACGATAAAAGCCGCAAATTGGCAGCAATCAGCGTCGCCATAATTGAATTCACGCCGTTGCCACTTATTGAGCGCGGCCAGAACCTTCATCAGCGCGTTTCAAATCTAGGTCTGCTTGGCATCGTATCAAGATCAGGGGTGCCGCCAGTAGTAGAGCCAGAACTGCCCCACTGTATCTTCGCGCCTTCAATGTCTTTCAAGAACCCGAAGAACAGATCGCCCGAATGAGTTTCTTGCTGGTGCGCGTCGGTGAATCGTCGATTAGATGCGCGGTCGAACTTCGCCAACTCGCTTTCAGCGATCAAGGCAATATCATCGCTGCCCTGATGCCCTAGCGATACGTTCATCTGATCCATGAAGCCAGCCCACACTTCTGTCGGATCGGCTAGTAGATCGTCTGCGCTATCCAATGCCCCGATATACAAAGTAACCGGACGCATGTAATAGTCTTCGTTCAGTGCTGCGTTACTAATCGTCGCGTCGATAGCAGACAGGCTTAGCGTAATCTTGTACGGGCTGACTTCTGCGCCTTCTTCAATGGCGGATATGTCACCCAGATCGCCTACCCCTAGCCAGTCTTGCCCGCCCCAAGTGTAGGTTCCGATTGAGTTGTGCAGGTATAAAGTACCTGATGAGAACTCCAGCTTGATGAACGTAACCGTGGCAACGTGATTAGCAACCAGCGCATTGGATACGTTTGTTGGAAAGTCTCTGCTCACGCTAGAACATCCTCGATTGCCTCAATGGTGAAGCTAGAAAAGATGCCAGGTTGGTTATTCCAAGATGCTGGGCTGGCGAGCATGAACACCCCATTGACCGGAGCGGTGTAGTCGATAATTGTATCGTCGGCAGGTTGTTTTCTAATAGGCGGTGCTAGTGACAGCGTCAGATTTCCTGAGCCGTCAGAATTAGCGTCAGCCGTAACCATATGCAGTTCATTACTAAACGAAACGTAATCCCCTGCTCTAAGGTAATTCGTAACACTGGCAGTCGCGCCATCACACACCAAGCTAGATCCAGACTGACTTGCGCCGTTTACTCTTAACGTGCCGCCACCGGCGCCTCTAAGGGTGTATGAGTGATCATGCAACGTAAACCGATGCTCTTGGCCGTTAAGCTTTGTAACGAATGCTTGCATCTCAGCGCGATCATCGCCGGTCAAGTTGTTGAACTGTAACGCTGCGCGCCATAACGAACCCTTGCGCCCTACAGTCTGAACCGCGTTAGTCAGCGGCGACCGATAGGTTCGAGTGTTACTAACTAACTCAAATGTGCTAGCTGATGGCGTTATCGACGGGAATGTAAAGGTTGTCATACAAAGCGCCTTCTACGCATCAAATCTTGAATGGATAGAATAGTCTGCTGCGATGTCTGCTGCATAGCTGCCCGGATCTTCATATCGACTTCAGGGCCAGCGCCCTTGGCATCAATGTTATTCACAACAGTGATACCGCCGCCCATCTTATCGTTAGGAACAATCGACCCCGATGAATTAGGTATAAACATCTCAGGCCCACGCTCGCCAACCATATAAGGGCTTCCAGCTTGTACCGATCCACCTATAGCCCTTCCGGGAACTGACTCAGAAACCTTAGCGGCACCGCCTAATGCGGTAGATGCCCCGCCAGTAAGTGAGGCAAACAATGGCTCAACGATTAAATAGCGAATTAGCATCTTGGTTAAATCTTCAACGATACTTGCTGCCATCTTTCGGAATGCTACAGCCAGATTCGCCGTACCAGCCGCCGCATCGAACAAACTATCGGTCAGGTTGTTCATTGTATTGGTTGCCAGCTTTTCTAGTTGCGCCGTAATCTTTAGCGTTTTCTGGCCAGTGCTTTCTATTGATTCGCTGATATTGTCGAAGGCATCAACCGCCGCATCCCGAAAAATCTCCATAGTCGAAGGGTTGAATGCTTCTGTTAACGTGGTGCCGGTTGATGAGGCTGATTCGCCCAACTTGCCGACAACGCCAATCATGCTATCAATTGCGCTAATCGTACCGCTTATATCGACTTCTTCTATTTGCTTCCTGAATCTTTCCAGCGCCGGCATCATTTCTGAAATAAACTTGTTGAAATCGTTGATAGCGCCGATGAGTCCGTTTACAAAATCTTCAGCCCCTTGCAAGGCATCCCTAAACGCCGTCAGCAGATTGATCGCAACCACTTTGGCTAGATTCTTGAACCCGCCTTCGGTCTTAACTAATTGCGCGACATAATCTTGGAACGCTGTAACCCCGCTCTCAATTGCTGGGGCTAAAGCTGCAACAAACTGATCTACCAGCGCGCCGGTAGTCATCCGCATCCTGCTTATTGCGTCATTCGCTTGAGCCACACCACGCGCAGCATCATCACTCATAACTAGGCCAAGCATTTCGGCTTCTTTGAACATGTCGCGCAAGCCGTCAGCACCAGAATCTAGCGTCTGCAATAACGCTACACCCTCCGAGTCAAACAGCTTCATTGCCGTAGCGGTTCGATTAACTGGATCAATGTTTTCATCAAACGCTTGTGCCAGCTTTATCATCTGTTCATCGAGCGGCAATCTAAGCAAGTGTTCTGCATTTAAGTTTAGATCGCGTAATGCGCCACGCGCCTCTCCCGTACCACGCGCAGCCTCAGAAGTTCTTCTAGTGAACCGCTGCATCGCCATGTTCATGGTTTCGGTGGAAACGCCGCTTAGCTCTGCCGCGAAGTGCAGCTTGCTTAGGGCTTCGGTCGTAGTGTTTAACCTTATCGCCGTCTTAGATAGCGCGTCGGTAGCTTGCAAGGATCTTTGAACCAGAAGGCCGATACCCCCAACACCTACAGCGCCAACGATGGCACTTTTCATGCTGAAGATAGCCCCGGCTACACTTTTCAATCCTCTCGTAACGGATGAGAAACCAGCCTTGGTTTTATCAACCGCCTTGATCGAAATGCGAACGTCTTGGTTAGCCATTGTCCTTGCCTATGATCTTGAAGTAGGCCAGCCACTCGTTGAATTCACTAACGGGTATCTGCTCAACTTCTCCGATTGTCTTATGTAACCGATCTGCCAAGGATATAAGATTCATCCTCGACGGATCGGACATCAGTTTTTTTCCGCATCCTCAACCGATTCAATCTCAGCAAACATTTGATTGGCAATCTCGGAAATTACCACAGTTTCTTCGCCCATCAGATCGACGCGATCTTCAGCAGCAGTGAATAGCTTTTCGCCATCTTCGCTCGCCGCCTTCATAACGATCAGATCAACCATTGCAGCAACCGTTGTGTTCTCTAAGAACTTCGGGTGCTTCTTCTGCAACTCGTTTAAGTCGTAACAAGTAATTGGGAAGCAGTACATAACAAAGGGCCGCCCTTCCGAGTCAGCCCATGCGTCAACACTTATCTTGCGAGGGTTTACGGTGCGTCTGTTTCTTAGCTCTTTAGCTAGACCCATGTGCTACCCCTATGCTGTTGCTTCTGTTACCGCGCCTGAGATTTGTACTTCAAACGAACCTTCAACCATTCCGTCGAATGCCGCAGTGATCTCGTTGCTCGTTACAGTACCGCCGCCAGTGTAATACTTCTCGCCGGTTCCGGTGCCTGTTGGGTAGACCTCAAAGATAACGCCAGCAGCCGCATCCATTACTAACTGAACCGCGTCAGCGTCATCCCAGTAGACTTCTACTGATAACGTGCCGGTAGTTAGTGATGATTGATATGTGCGCGATGAATCACCCATTGTGGTGTCTTCAATCGTGTCGGCGGTTTGTGTCAGGGTGTAAGATCGAACCTCACCCATAGCAGCGGCAGAACCGCCAGTTACGGCTAGTTTTACAACGCCGCTTGATCCTTTCGTGGTAGCCATTCCGAAATCCTCTAAGTTGTGCCTCTGGTGAATTGGTATTCAATCCGTACCGTTATAATAACACCTCCGACGGGATGTATAGAACCATCGTCTGTTTCAATACTTACGATCTGCGTGTCAATCGCGTGACCGCCTCGCGTTCTATCAACGTCCAATTTCTCTTCTATCGCTTCGATGATGTTATTTCTTGCTGTATCAATGGCCGACGCCTTTACATAGCAGACTAGCTGATAATCAACTGTTCCAAATCGCTGCGTAAGCGTGCCTTTGATTGTCGAATCTTCACGATCTTCGTTCTGCGTTCTAACTAGAATCGCAGGGTATTGAGCGTTGCTTAGCTTATCGAATTCAAACGGCTCGCGGGTCACATACTTAACCGCTACAGGCGTCGTGATGGCCTGTAATGATGTAACCAGATTGGTCGCAATGTTTTCTCTAACACTCAAAGTTGCTTCCTAAAGAACTCGCCCAATGCTTTTTCTTCTTGTCGATTGAAGCCAAAAAACGGCCTAGTCTTGTCGTTGAATGCCGCTTTCTTGGCGGCGAATGGATTGCTGAAGTATATCTCAGCGGTTCGCTTATCTTTGCGCCTAGTCTGCATGGATCTAACCATCTGGCCGGTGTTAAACAAATCGACCGGGGATGTCGGTTTGCCTTTATTCTTCAACGCCTTCATATAGCTCGGCGTGTATTCCTTAAACGGGCCGTCAGCGCCTTGACCGCGCTTTGTGCGGGATAGAATAATATCTAAGCCTTCAACTCCAGTGCGAAGCACCGCCCTTGGTATAGCCTTAAAAATACCCTTTTGGGCATCCTTTGAAACCTCAGCCAGATTACTAGGGGTGGTCGTTATTTGTAATCCAACGCCCTGAGCCATTAGCGCACCAGCCTACCGAATGAGACTATTTCTTTCTCATCCGCGTCGATTGTCCCGCTGTTGTCATCGTCGTACTCAATGCCGTCCTTGAAGATGTCGCTAATTTCTTCTTCATAGCGCATCTTGTAGAAGTCCAGCATCTCTTTGAATCTGTCACCGTCTACCCAGTTGGTCAGTTGTGGTAGCGCGTACTTCCACAGAACCAAGTAGCTGTTGCAGCGGGTAAACTGCGAGTCGGTTAAATAAGCCGAATTCATCTCGCCGCCGATACCTTTCTTATGCCACCACTCGTTACGAATAGTCCTAATCAGGTCGGCTTCAGCCTTTGCGTGTTCAGTAGCGAATGAAGTGATCCCGAAATCCAGAATGTCGGGTATCAATGCCACCAAATCTGAATCTTGAGAAAACGCCATTACCACTTCACCTTGTCAGCCCAGTATGCGGCTGATGCTGTTTTGTCTTTGCGTCCCTTCTCGATCTGATCTGCAAATCTAGCTTTGAACGCTCTACGCTTTGCTTTATCGGCTTCGCTTTCGCCTTTACGGGGTGGCTTGTTATCTGCGCCCTGTTGTCCAAAACGAATCAAACGAACCTTGTCGCCTTCTTTCGCTAAAACCGCGTGGCTTTTGTCTGGGTGCTTAGGTGTGCGCTTAGGCTTGTTGTAGCCCTCGAATCGCTCGCCTCGATAAGTGATCGCCATATAGTCCCCTTTATGAAACAAACCCCCGGCGAACCGGGGGCAGTCCCAAGGTGCAGCTTACAGTGCTGAGTCGAACAACATCTCAACGCCGAAGGTGTCATCCAATTCGCCAACACCGTATACGGCAGTAGCGTTAAGCTCAAACGCTCGCAGTGATGCGTCACGCTGTGGCTCGATTTGGAAGTCACGCTTCATGGCGATAGCGAGTGCTTCAGGTGCAAATACCGCGCCTTTAGCGTCGTCGTTACCGTCAACAGTTACGTTTGCAGACTCGTAAACGTCGATACCAGCAATTGTGCCGACATAAGCATTTACCATAGCGGTGTTTTGAGCATCACCACCATTAGGGTTTGCGAACGTGTTGGTTAGGTTAGCTTTCAACTGATACGCTTGGAAAGGGTGAACAACGGCGTACATCGGGCCGGTCACTTTGTTAGAGCGTAGAGTTGCAGCAGCCTTAAACAGATCAGCAACAGTGATCTCTTGTGCAGCGGCACCCAAAGAACTGGAGAAGCCGTCGAACAATGCGATCAGGTCTTTATCCATCTTTGTGGCGATTGAGTTACCGAGAACAGTACCCAATTCTTCAGCAGGATTACCTGCGCCCATTGCAGCAACGTCAGTCAGTACAACCTGCGCGCCAACTTCACCAACCGTAACGGTTACTGAGCTAGTGCTTACAGTCGTGGATGACATATCAGTGCCTTCGGTCAAATCAGCAGCAGCAATCGCAGGATACTTAGGTACTTGGATCGTCTTGCCAGCGTCAGCGCCGATGTCGTATCGAGTAACCAAACCCATCATCAAAGACTGTTCTTCAGCCGTGAATCGAGCTTGAGCGATAATGTTGACGAATAGATCGTCTAGGGTTGTGCTAGTAGTAGCAGCCATTGTATTTCTCCAAAACTAAAAAATGGTTAATTCGGTCACTTCGCCTTCTTCATGGCAGCGTATGCTTCTTTGCCGCCGTTGTTCCAGTTTTCGACCATATCAGCCACCGATACAGGCTTCGGAGTAGAGCCACCAGCGTTACCCTGACTGCCCGCCCCTCCACCGGAGGCGCGAACGAAATGCGGATTAGCCGTTAGGAAATCAGAAACCAACTCATCAACAGATAGTAGGTCGCCGCTTCCGTTGTATCGCGGGGTTCCAGAATCATCGAGAACTTCAACTCCACCGTCATCGGCTAGTCGAACTCGGTTCTTCAGTAACTGCGACACCTGATCAGGGGATACCGCTTCATGCTTACTTGCTGCGCTTAACAGTGATCCATCGACCAATGTTTGTTGCAACTTCTGCTTGTATGCCGTGATCTCTTGATCTTTTTTCTCGACGGTTTGCTTCAGTATTGACTCGAATTCGCCGCGTTCCTTTTGGCGTTCTATTTCAGCCTGTTCACGCTCTTGCATGATTTTACGGGCTTCATCTAAGTCGATACCTTCGAGTTTCTTATCAGCTTTCCTGCGTTCTCGCGCTATGCGATCAGCAACAATGCGGTCTAACTCTTCTTGCGTAAACGTCTTGCTTTCCTGAGTAGTTTCGGTCGTCTCAGTCTCGACAGCTTCATCCATGACTTCTTCGCTCATGTAACGATTATCCTCTAATGAGTAACACGCCGAGTGTAACCCATCGCGGTATTTTTAATCCATCACTTTTTCTTGCCCGACTTTTTCTTTTTTTTCTTCTTCATCTTCGACGCTGGGCTGCTGTAATGGTTTGGCATTCTTCTTTCCCTTCTTGGTTTTTGGTTTCTCGATTGGCAGCAATTCATCAATCACCGCGTGTAATTCTTTGAAATCATCCGACTCGGTATCCGGTGCAGCCGCTTCTAGCGGTTCGATAAGTTGCCGAATAGCCGGGGGGATTGGCCTTCTGGCGCATAGGTTTGCTGCGCGGTCTAGTTCTTTGCTCATGTTTCCACCTCAATTTCTTCCGCCGTGAGTTCACGGGTTATAAGGTCTAAACCCTCGAATATCATTGAGAAGTCGCGCCGTTCTTCATCTGGCGCTTCTTCCATTAGCTCGCGCACTGCCCCATATACATCTTCAGGCAGCGGCCTTTCCTTTAATAACTCCATAGCCTTAAGCAATTGTTCACTCATCCAAACGCCCCTTCAATCTTGGTAACGGGATCACCATCGCCAATCATGTTAAATAACTTGGCCAGTTCTTTGTCTACTAAATCAAGCCTTCCCGCTTCATACAAGGAAAAACTTTCCGCGAACCATTCTTTGGCGTCGGTTGTTGAGTAGGCTGACGGAAATAGCTTGTCGTATTTTTTATCAAATAGTTTTTTTACTACCGCTTCAATCGGTGGACTCATAAAAGTACTTAAATTGGTTACGCCGTAATTTTGATGGATGTGATGGCCAAATTCATGCACAAACAGGCTTCTAGTTTTATCTAGTGGATCATCAAAGTAGCTTTCAGTGGTGAACGGTCTTTCAGTCAGATCGTCTCCAAATTTCCATGTTGACGCCGCCTTAGCTGGCTGCAATGCAGCTTCTTGCTGCCTGACTTTCTTCGACAGATTGTTGAATGAATCGATTTTCTTGTTCACGCCTTTGGCTAAGTTTTGCGTAGCAATACTAATAACCGCGCCATCAGATTTTTTTGCCGCCAGATATGCCGCTGTGTCCAGCTTGATTTCTGCATCTAGCGCATCCAACCTGGCTTTTGATGCAGCCAGTTCTTCTGGGTCAATGTTTCTAGCAAATATAACGGCAGATTGCCTATTCATTTGGTCGACGTTCAAACCCAGAACGCCATCGCCCATATTTGCAGCAGCACCGGAACCCCTGCCCACGCCGCCTATTCCGCGCAAATTCGGGACGCCATACTTTGTCGCCAGCACTTCGGTTTCTTCATACAGCTTTACAGCAACGGAAACCGCCTGATCATCCATGCCTGAAGGCATCTTGTAGACACCAAACTGCTTTCGTCCCGCTTGCGTATTGGT
>Ga0213865_10000361_pt1 | contig 30832 bp, 27 predicted proteins | sample PICome_6_FD_160100 | JGI IMG/M metagenome (GOLD analysis project Ga0213865, IMG submission 160100) | Coastal seawater microbial communities near Pivers Island, North Carolina, United States - PICO282 | ecosystem: Environmental > Aquatic > Marine > Coastal | place: USA: North Carolina...
TAGATTCAACCCTACCTCTACAAGGTTTGTATGTCCCGCTAAATGTTCGTCTACAGAGTTGTCCACGACTTCCCATATGCAATGATGCAAAGCAGAACCATCGTGCGGATCTCCAAGATACATCCCCGGCCTTTTTCGGACAGCCTCAAGTCCTTCTAACACCTGAATGCTTTGTGCACTGTAATCATCCGTCATTGACTCACCTCAATTAACCAAAATTTTGTTAGGAAATTTTTGCGTAAACTAACTTATTGTTCTCTAAGATTGTGTCTTCCTTTGGGTTCTGAAAAATGTCTAAAAAATCTAGTAAAATTTCCCTTCAGTCGGACGGTTTACGACGAGTCTCCTCCACTCAAAATCAAGGGTACCAAAGGGGGTATATGAACATAGTCAAAGTAGGGCAAAAAAACATGCTATTTTTGGAAAATAAACAACAGCGAATTTTGTCATTTTTCAGTATTTCATCAGGAGACGGTTTTGAAAAACTAATCGCAACCGTTAATGAAGAAGGGCAGGTCGCCGAAGCATGGCTGACCCGAAAGTATGTGTTGCACTAGATGGCACTACCGTCGAAGAAATGACTGATGAAGCTGCACGTGCAAACCTAGCAGGTGCAGACATGGTGGAAGTTAGGTTCGACAGATTGTACCTCGTAAAACCTGACCCAACAATTTCTGACGAAGAAGAAGGTGAGAAGGTCGAACTGCCACCAGAAAATGACTGGGACACAGTAGACATGTCTGAAGTCGATGTTGACGCTGCCATCTCGTCTCTAAAAGAGGGATTGCCACTGCCTGTCATTTTCACAGTAAGACCAGTTTCAGAAGGTGGTTTCTTCCCAGGTGTTGAATCAGAAAGAATCTCCATTCTGGAAAAGGCGATTGAATCCAAGGTTTCATGGGTCGATTTGGAATTGTCAATTGACGATTCAACCCGCAGCAAGTTAGCAGATGCAGCAAAAGAAAACGGTTGCCAAATCATCGCATCTGTCCATGACATAAACGGAACTCCCGATGCATCTACAATCGCATCAATCGTCAGAGATAATCAAGGCGCTGGAGATATCGTAAAATTCTGTGGAACTGCAAACAACCATGGTGATGCACTACAAATCGTCGAGGCAGCCACTGAATTGACTGGTGAAGGATTGAAACACAGCCTGATGGCAACCAGCAGCGGAGGAGACTGGACAAGACTTCACGCACCAATTCTCGACCAGAGTCTAGTATATGCAACAATGAGAAATGAATTCAGAATTTCTGACAAAGGTCTAGTCAATGTTCGTGACCTAAGAGATGCTTGGTCTCTATTGGAATACTGATCTATTCTTGCTCTAAGGTAGGAACAAGTCCCTTTTCTAACTGCTGACCTTCTTGTGTAAGGCTGAGTCCGGAACTCATGTACCTTCTGTTCATTATCAGGGGTACTGCCAAGACTGCCATCATCAAACCACAACATACCAAGGACACAGTCCAGTTAGGAAGTACTGTTGACCTTGGCTCAGAGACTACAGAGACATAGGCAGCAATGCTCGTCTCAGGAACTGCATCATTGCTATGCGAGTTGTTGGTATTATCAACAACGATGTTGAAGTATTGATTGGTAGTTTCTCCGAATAAACTACTACTCATCTCTGGACCATCAAGCGAGATAGAGAATGAAACCTCATCCACATTCTCATATTGATGAGAGTCTCTGAAAGAATGCCATCCTACAACAGTAAAACTTCTCCATTCGGGGGGGACATCACTAGTAGGGTCATCGTCATCTCTGTCCTCTTTCAGCCAAAAATATCCATTTGAGATATCATATGCAGTAGTATACCGGTCATATTGAGAGGTTGTCATCAAGTATACATCTGCAAGTGGGTCAACTGAACTATTTGTAGATTCAATAGTGACACATATTGTTGTCCTGCGTTCATAGTCGAGGTTTACCCTTAAGCTTCCAATTGCATTGTCACCAATTAGCATAGTGGATTGGAAATCCTCCCTTAACAACCTGAGACTGTTATCCGGCTCCCATGTCATCCATTCTTCTTCAGGACCATCATAATCCTCGAATTTGGTAGGCTCGGCAGTTTCGCCATCATCTCTATCTCGCCCTCGCTTTTCCTCGTATTCGAATTCAGGAGTGTAGATGTTTGGTACTTTAGCTAAACGTTCAACGGTTGTATTCCATTTAGGGGTGACCCAGTCTCCATTATCGCAGTTCGAGGCAGCCGACACACGTTGAACAGGAGATATTTCCGTTACAATCAGCATTGGAAGTATGAACAGGAACATCACGACGATGGTTGTCCTTGAACCCATAACCCATTACCTCCTTGTCTCGAATGAAAATTATGAGGGTTAATCGGTTTTACCTTCAACGCCTTCTTCGTAGAGGCCTTACGTATCCAGAGGAGCCACTTCTGCGTTCTTCTTTGGACAAAATACCAGGTGCTGGAGGGGGAGTGTGTTGATCCATTCCCAAGACTCCTCCATAGGACTGAACTTCATCCACTTCGTATGTAGCCGCTGCTTGTTCCGCTTCCTCTTCGATTTCAGTTGGGCTTCTCATTACAGCCCAACCGAGAATTAGCACAGCAACAATAAGAGCTAGGACCATGAATGATTCACCGCTAGCATCAACAAACCATTCCTGCCAGTCTTGTATAGAGAAGTCGGAAAGACTCGGTTCTGCAGCCTTTTCTGCTAGAACTGTGACTTCAGTATCTTTTGTTACACAAACACCCATTCCATCGCAAACAGAAACTCTAACCATTTTGATTCCAACTTCGTCCCAACTGGCAGCAACTCTTACTCCATCTGCGCCTGATGGAGTAATCCAATCATCTGCAGCGTCCCCATTTTCATCAGTGTCAACCTCAAGGTCGCTTTCCCACAATACAACAATCGTGGAAGGTATTCTTTCATCTCTATCAGTATGAAGCCCGTCGTTTACGTCCAAATCCCGCCATACGACGTAATCAGAAGCATCTTCTGAATCTGTGACATTCACATCAAGGACCACTGATTCGCCGACGTAAATGGTGTCTGATATTGCAAATTCACCAATTACTGGTGGCTCGTTTACAATCACAGTGAAAGTTTCTCTAGTCACGTCTCCAGTTAGATATGAATCTCTGACCGTTAGTGTGACCTTGTAAGTGCCTGGTCTTTCAAATGAATGCCATGGCATAGGCTCATGTGAGATTGGAGTTGCATCGCCGAAGTCCCAAGAATACTCTACAATACCATTCCAATCTGTGCTATTTGCTTCAAGTGGTACAAATCTACCTTCGAACACTCGATCGCCATCTCTGGTTCCGATTGAATCGAAATACAAGATTTGGCCGGGAGTTGTTACTACGTTTTCATCGTCGTCAAAGGTGTGAGAATACTCGAATGATGCGCCCTCAGGTAGAGGCGTTGTTGATGTGACCAACTCATCTTTGTACCACACATCAAAAATCTTCACAGAAACAATTGGTTTTGGATTTAAGACCCTAATACCAAGTTGCCTTGTTTCGCTTTCTTGACCATTTTCATCTATCACAACAAGAGATACATAATGCTCACCAGGGGTACTGAAGTTGTGAGTGACTAGAGACTCGTTTGACATTGTACCATCAGAGAATGTCCACATGAATGTCAGATCTGTTGAATCTCCGACCAACCCGTCGGGGTCATAACTATCTCTGCCGTTGAACGTGTATGGTACGTCCATGTTAGCATCTTCAACTCTGAAATCAATTACTGGACTGCCTGCTGAGCTCGAGTCTCTGACCTCGAATTGTGCCACTGGTAGTTGGTTTAGAACTTGAACTCTGAGTTGTGAAACAGACTGTGCACCATCATTGTCGATGACTGTTATGTTCACATTCTTGATTCCTGGAGTAGACCAAGCAACCATAGGATTCTGTTCTGTAGACAGCAAATCAACGAATAGATTTGTTCTGTCAACTATTCCCCCCTCGAGATTGACTGCTTCTTCAAACACCCAATTCCAAGCAACAATTTCTCCATCAACATCTTCGAAAACATCTGGCAGCATTGTAGCTGTGAATGTTTCTGTCACAACGGTGTCAGTGAAAACCTGCCCAGGTGCGCGATTATTAACAATAATTTCGATTGTTTCAGTGGCTGAGTTGACTCCATCGCTAACAGTCAGCGTGAGATTATACGAAGTTACTGCAGTCAAACCATCTTCCCACATGTGATATGCACGAGTCACGCCTTTTCCACCTTCTAGATTGCCGTCTCCCCAGTCCCATGTAAATTCAAGATGACTGAACGGAACGTTATCAGTGGTTCTTTCTGCACTGAATTGGATTATCTGTCCGGTCAAAATCGATAGATTGTCTGTCAGAACCATACCGTTCATTGAAATTACAGGAATAGGGGCTGAATCATCTGAAACATTGATTGTTTTTACATCTGCATCAGACCAAGTTCCCCCTTGGTCCATTATTCTCAAGGACACATTGTATTGGCCAACATCAAGATATGACCTAACCGGGCTCTTTAGAGAGGATGAGTTGCCGTCGTCAAACGTCCATGCATACGCTACAGGTTCGTCCATGTATGGAAGTGTGTTGTTCGCTAAAGAAAGACCCCATGCGTCAAAACCGTCTCCAGTGAAGAGAATATTGTCCCATGTTTGAACTTCTGTAGGATTAATTGTTGAATTTGACACTGGCATCATGTTGTCCAAGAACTGAGCACCAGTTTGGACAGTGTCAATAACATCCCCTAGCATATCAGTCATCGTCAAGTGGAATGTGTGAACTTCTGACGATTTGGCGGTGTACCAGAATTTTGTCGGCACGTCTACTCCACCACCGGCCTGGACTCTGGTATCAATAGTGTCAAGAACTACCCCTGATGCGTTTTTCACTTGGATCTCAACATCCAAATCTTCGAAAAACGCATTTGACAAAATATTGAATTCTATTTCTGCTGTATCAACACTGGTATCACCATCTCGGTCTGATAGAACTGTTGAATTGAGACTCATCGTAGCCGGGGAAGTAATTCTTGCTGCTTCCACATCTATTGTCCCGGTAGGATAAGAACTTCCACAAGATGTGTAATCGCAATCACCTTGGTTTGAAGCAAACCATGTTATTGCGTATATCTCGTCGGTGATGTTCCCAAATCCTGGGACCAGAGCAGTTCCAACAGCGCCGTTGAAATTGATGTCACTTCGAGTATAAATTCCGTCGGCTGCAGCTCTGCTCATTATCACACCATCCATTCCTGGCACGTCACCTGTGAACCTCATGGTAAGTGGCGCTGGTGCTGCAGAACCAGGAGTGAACTTGAAGACACGAACACCCCATCCTTCAATCCCGTTTCCTGTTGAAGACCAAGGACCTAACCAATCACTGTTGGTATCTGCAGGCTGTATCCTACAGAATTCACTTGAACCACAGGCAGTTGAGAGGAATAGGTTGGACATACCATAGACACCTTGGTCACTATCCAATGTAGCAGCGATAGTGAAATTTGTCCAAATATCTATGAAATCTCTGCCAACAACACCCGGACTTGCATCTATCGGGTTCCTTGCAAGGTCCTCGATTCCTGCAGCGCCAGTAGATGAGTCTTGGACTAGATTACGAATCGCTGGACCGCCTCCAAGGTGGTCAGCCAAGTAGAGAAGGAAAATGAATCCTCCACCATAATCGGCCGGTCTTTGATTCCACCATCGCACTGAAAGTTCGCTAGCAGATGTCCATGCGTTTACGTGGCCGTAAAGAGTGGATGAGCCGCCAAAACATAGGAAGGCAGCCATATCCGCCGCTCCCTCGTCAATCCAAAGATTTTCGTAAGGATCCAAGGCATTATGCATCAAGTGTTGTAGTTCGTGAGCAAGGATAACTCTCGACCAAGATAGAGGTGCGTCATCGATATCGATGAAAATCGCCTCACGGGATGCAGACATACCCGGTGCGAAATATCCACCAATGTTGTAAGCACCGTCGATTGCATAAATCACGACTTCAATCTGACAATTATTGTCGACATCAGGAGCTGCGATTCCTCTCCCATCGAAGTAATCTTTTCCAAAGTATGTCATCAATGTTGGATAGACTGTTGTGTCCCATGTACTAGCCCAGTTGTTTAGAACAGTTGAAGACAATGTCCTACCCGTCTGGACCATGAACGCAGCAGTGGACGTTGTTTTCTCTACGGTCACGTCAATAGAGCCACCGGAGGTAGGAACTGTCGCAGTATCACCTTCATTGTACGGAGTACATGCTCTACCGCTTGTCATAGATTGAGGAGAGGTTGCAACATCAACTCCAGGGAATCCTTGAGAAATCCACTCATTTTTCATCATTCTAGTTGCGCTGTAAAGCAATTCATCACTCTCAGGCAACATGTACGGATGTGAGTCAAGTGGTTCAAAATCCTCGATGTCAGCGAATACTGGAGTGAACTCAATCACTTGATTAGCCACAGATTCTTGAGGCTCTGCAGAGGCCAATGGAGAGGCAATAGAAACAAGGAAAACAATCAATATTGAGAAAGCACGATTAGAGCAATGTTCAGACATTTCAAGGGCCTCCAGAGAATCGCATTACTGCATTCCAAATTGCCCACTTCAAATGAGGTATTTAATACTCAGCGAACATAGCATCATCAATGCGAAAGGTAATTGCTGGACTTTTGGCGCTTCTATTTGCCTTTCAGACCACGATTGTGGCCTCTGGGGAAGAAACTGAGCAAATCCTAGAAGAATGCGCTCTTTCATTCGACGGAGAAAATGCAAATCAATCGGTTCATTACCAAGTCGACTTAGGGCCAAGAATACCCGGTTCTGTAGCAAGTTCTGCTTTAAGAGAATCAATAAAATCTAATCTTACAGGATGGCACATAACCGAATCGACCCACCACTCTAATGGATACACTTTGACCAATTTATTTGCAACTTGGAATAAAGGCCAAGGTTCTACAGTCGTATTTGCAGCGCATTATGACACTAGACACAAAGCTGATCAGGATTGGAATGAAAGTAGAAGAGATGAGCCAATCGATGGGGCAAACGATGGGGCAAGCGGAGTTGCAGTGTTGTTAGAACTTGCAAGAATAATTCCAGAGATGAACCTTACACACGAGGTTACTCTTTTCTTTACAGATGGAGAAGACCAAGGAGATAACCACTCAACTTACGTATTGGGAGCAAAGGCATGGGCTGAAAATTTGAGTCAAGAAGAAGCTGATAACATCGAGTCATTTGTCTTAGTCGACATGGTCGGCGATTCCGACTTAACTTTACGAAAAACAAACCCTGGTAACATAACACTATGGAATAGAACTGAACAAATAATTACGAACCTGGATGATGTTTGTGACCTCAAAGATTCATCATACTACAATTTCGACTTGGTTGACGGGATTTACGATGACCATGTACCTGCGCACAACCTTGGAATTCCTGCAATTGACATCATCGACACAAGGTTTGGAGAGGGTGCCAATTATTTGAGTGGCCATTGGCACACGCATAATGACACGATAGACAAAGTGAGCTCTGAATCTCTTGAGACCGTGGGATACATTCTCGAGTATGGGCTGAAAACTGAAGCATGGATAAACGTTAGAACAACTACACCTCCAGAAATAGACTCTGATATGGACGGAATCCCTGACGAAATGGATGAATGCCCACTTGAGTCTGGCTCAGAATCGAACGGCTGTGAAGAAAAAGATGATGACTTAGTAATTGGTTCCCAAGATTACGATGATTTGACTACAGGCATCATTCTTGCACTTTGTACAATCCTCGTCTGTGCTAATTTACTGTGGATAATATTCGCGGATAGCAAAGGGGAGGGGTGAAATCCGCGCACGACATCGGATGGATTAACGGGAGGTGCAATTATTAGCCAAGACAAAGAAAATCGGCTTGCAGCATTGCGCCAAAGAGTCCGCTCAAAACTACTTGATTCAAGGATAGCATCCAACAAGCGTCAAAGGAAAGCAGATGAAGAGATTGTTGTCCAAATCCAAAAGTCAGAAGAAACAGGATACGTTGATTTCGAAACCGATGTATTGTCTGAAGGAGAAAGAAGACGGAGAATCGCATCTGCCTTAGTCATGATTGGAGCTTTGATGGGAGTTGTCTCAGGGGCTCTAATTCTCCAAGGTAACCCATCTGGTTTACTCAACTCTTCTATTTTCAAGACGACGGAATCCCTCGACATACATGGCTTTGTTTTGGACGAGGACGGTGAACCTGTTGCGAATGTTTCGATTGAATTGGTTGACCCCGAATCGAACTCAGCATTGAAAAGCAGTATTTCAGATGAGTATGGGAGATATGTCATAGACTCAGTACTAGTCAAAGAATACGAATTACATGTCGCTAAAACGGGGTATCAAACAGTGATATTATCATTCAAACCCGAGCCTATTGGAATTTCTCCAATCACAATGGTCACTGGGGAAGGAGAGAGGACGAAGGATGAGTTGTCCGCAACAGAAGGGTGGTCAATGGAAAATGCTGTTGCACTAGCTACATTTGAGGGCATTTTCACTATTGCATGTGCATTGGTTGGAGTCCACGCTTCATTTGAAATAAAGAGGAAAAAACGTTACAGGAGAACTCAAGCATTCTGTTGGGTAGGCCTATTCAGTAGAGGTTTAATCATATTTGGACCAGCTCTAATATTGCTAGGGATGGTTTTCCTTATGCTCGACAAAGAGGAATTCGAGGATCAAAAGGTTGAGGAGGTATTCTGAATGTACCTCATAACCGTCGAAGGCGGTGACGGCTCAGGGAAGGGCGAGGCAGTTAGAATACTTGCAAACCTAGCAAATAAACTAGCATTCCCAAAAGTTCACGTGACACACGAACCAAGAAGGCACAGCAAGTTGGGTAAAATAGCCCTTAATGCCGTAAGTAAGGGAGACCATACTCCACTCGAAGAAGCCGGTTTATTTGCTGCCGATAGAGTCGATCACTCACACACTTGGATAAGACCAAGATTGTTGAAAGGCGATTTGGTGATCTCTGATAGGAATATTCACTCTAGCCTAGTATACCAAGGAGTCGTAGGAGATTTGGGGCTTGAACAAGTTGCAGAAATGAACTCTGCTGCAATGATCCCTGACCTAGTAATTTGGATTGACTGCGACCCTAGCAAAGCCATGAAGCGCATAAACTCGGGTACCTTGCGCATGGCTGGGGAGAAGCATGAGTATTTTGAAACCACAGAAATTCAAACAAAAATTAGAGCTGGATTTAGTGGCATATTATCCGGTGAAATTCCAACCCCTCTACCTTTCAGTAAGTGTTGCATTATGGGACCTGTCCTGAATGAAAGTGGGTTGGATGAATTGGAGAAACAACTTTCACAAGTCCTTAGCACTTTTTTCAATAGAAGACCAGACCCTTTGAACGTAAGCAGAGATGAAGTCGACAGGCACCTTTTACGCTCATTAACCGCTGGCGTTCAAACCCAACAAAGGCTACCAGGTGCACCGGTGCAGCACGCTTCTTTGCTAGAGGATTGGCTTGATGGCAAATCCCCGGCACAGTGGATGGAAATTGCTGAACAGGAGTGGGATGAAAAAAGAGCCAAAGAATCAGATGTTCCAGCAAGGCCAATCGCTCATTCCTCCTGGGCTATATTAGGCACACTTTCTCTTACCGATACAACGGATGTTCCAAGTCTTCACAAGCAATTAGGACCGGTGCGATCTGTGACAAAAAGGCATACTCAGAGACTCGTTAAATGGCTCGAGCAGGAAAGGTGGATTCATAGACAACAGAACCATGTTCCGTTTGCTGAAGCTCAATTATTCAAATTGAGAAAAAGTAGGCTTGGATATGGTAGACTTTGCCTAGCAATGTGGCCATTGAGGGCTGCTTTGTCCAGTTGGAGAAGAGCAAACCTTGATTCAGATTGGAGAGATGCTCTAAAGGAAATAACATCTGATAAAGATACGAAAAAAACCCCATTGACTGTTAGGAAAGCAGTAAGTGACGTTATGGAAAGACTGGAATTAATCTCTAGTGGTCATGCGGAATGCCCAGTACCAAAAAATGCGAACGAATTGTTGGTCTGGTGGGCTACTGAGCCGCCAAAATGACTATTCTTCTTCAGATTTCATACTGAAACGACTTCCTGAAGGTAGGACGACACTCGATGGATTTAGACCGAATAATGCTGGTCTTGCTGAGAAAGATGCTGCCATGAATACGCCAACTAAGACGCCAAATGGAGTGCCTGTTATCATTCGCATAGTAGCAGTTGATTCATACGAAGTTAGCATCTGAGTGAAGCCATCTATTGCCATTGGGATAGCAGCTATTCCTGCGATTACGAGCATCGCTAGCATCCTCTTATCTTTCTTGTAGACCAACTCTAGAGATCTATCCGGTAACAAAGACAGAAACGTATCTCTAATTGTCCAGCGATTGAAACCCTTTCTCGAGAACAGGAAACCTCCTATTGCGATTCCAAGAAAAATTCCAATGTCTCTCACACAAACAGGCATTTGGTTGCCGTTAATTTCCCAGGACCTTTCTGCTTTAGTGTGGCAATTTAAATCTCCAAACCCGTAAATGAACGCCGCATATGGATCTAAGTCACTCCATACAAATTCACCGTATTTTGACTGATTGTGTCCAACGTCATCGTTACCACTCTTCTGTAAATTACCCCAGCCATCTTCTGAGTGATAGTCGAATGCGTTTGCCCTCCCAGATAATTTAGGAACACTTCCTTCTGGGAGATAGAAGGGTACTAAGAAAAAAGAGACTAGAAGAAAGGTTGAGACACCACCAATCCATAACCCAACCTTCTTTTCTCTGGAACGATTGTCTAAACCGTTCTTCTGCATATTAACTACCAAGCGTCGGTAGGGCATATGTTTTCTCCTATCTCGGTTTGGGGGTACCATGGAGGAGAAGGTCGGATTCAGAAGGGCACTCTCCGCTGCAGTAGTGCTTGGATTGTATTCCGGATTCATGCTTGCTGTTGCAATTGCTATGGTTCTAGGAACAGGGGGGCTGAAAACTGCAGCTTTCCTTTGGGGAGCAACAATCGTTCTATGTTCAATTATTCTTACACCGATATTAGCAGGTGGAAGAAAAAGAGGCTTAGCAGAGACAGATGCAACTGTAAATAATCTAAGAGATGGACTTAGTGAGTTCAACGAAGGAGTTGGTGGTTGGAGATCATTATCTCACGTCAGAGGCGAAGGAATGGGTGCTTCTGTATCTCTATCGCATGCATCCAATCCATTGATAATTATCGAAAAAGCACTCAAAATTGCCAGTGATTGTAAGATAACATTCAGATTCTCAAAAAGCGACCCAACACTTAGAGATAAAGTTCTACCAATCCTAGAAGAAAAGGTTGGACAAAATCGAATTCAAAGGAGAACCAAATCTTTGACCGTGACACCGGAGCAAATCATCGACAGATCAGTCATTATCACGAGGATGATGATGCTTTGTCCACCGCTTGCTGTAGCGGGCAGTGTTGCGTTTTATTCACTGGCGCCAGAACAAATAATTCTCACAATTTTGGGGGGTTTTGCAGGCGCTGTTCTAGGCATGATGGTCGTTACAAATAAGGGAAGATAACAATAGGAGAAGTAAAATGTGATACTTTATTGTCTTCAAACATGCGGGAAATCACTCTCTTCTGGAGTAAACCTCGCATAATGGAGACTGACGTCGCTCCACTCCTTGAGATTGTAAACCAATTAGAATTTTTAGCATACATAAAGAGAACACCAAGAGACATACGTATCTTACTCAAGGCATCGTTCAAACCCGGGAAAAAACCTGAGGATTTGAACGATTTGTACTTCTTGGAGTTAATAGATATTCACCACACACCCGAATCGAGTGATGAAAGTTACGTGATCAACATAAAAATCACTCATCCGCTATCTAATTTGAACGCTCGAACTGGCGGCACAACTGCTGTTCCTGGTTGCAGGTTAGATGGTGAAGGCCTCACGTACGTCATTCAAGGAGGAAATGTGAGGTTGAGATTGGTTGCTGCAATGGCTAGATTGATGGCGAAACCTGACCGCATCTCAGCTCGTAACTTAGACCTAAATGTAACTCAGGACACAGGACCACTTAATCCAAAACAACTGAGACTAGCAAAATTCGCATACGATAAAGGCTGGTATGATATCAACAAGGGAATTAGAATATCTGAAATGGCAGAGGAATTATCCATAGCCAGAGCAACTCTTGCTGAACACTTGAATCGTATTGAGAGTCTGATAATGGATGACCTTCTCGGTTCATTCACAAATATTAGCATCAGCCAAGATGAATTTTCTATGTTCAGGGACATGGTAATCGATGACTCAGAGACATTAGGATATGGAGAAGATGAACAATTCTTGAAGTTGCTAGAAAACATGCATACAAACATTGAGTTTGAGGAAGACCCTGCAGAAGACGACGATGTCGAAGAGTGAGTCGTCTGCAAAGGTTGTGTTTTTCCATGAGTAATCTAGCAAAACTACTTTCCAATCTGAAATTATCAGGTATCGATATACCAGAACACATCGAGAGAGCGATGTACAAAGTCGACATAGAGGATTTCACCAACTACTATCCCGATGATTTCTACTTTGACAGGCCGGTTGTTTTCATGAAATCACAAAATGGTGGAATCAAGAATATATCTGCACCTCACATGATTGTGACAATGCTGCATTACCTTGAGTTGACCAAAGGGCAACACATCGTAATCTATGGTGCTAAAGGAGGTTACATGAGCGCTTTGATTGCCCATATTATTGATGAAAGTGGAAGCGTAACAGTCATTGACCCATCTATGGAAGTAGTAGCCCATGTCTCAAAGAAATTAATCGGATTTCCAACCATTAAATGCTACCATACATCCCAACTAGATGAAAACATATTGCCAAAGCTCAACCGTGTTCTTGTTACCGGTCAGTTGGAAATGTTACCAACTTGGCTGAGCGAGGAATTAGAGGATGGTGGGTTTGCGATTGCACCAATAGGCAATCGGTCACATCAAAAACTACTGAAATTAGAAAAACAAGGCGAAAAACTGTTTGAAACCGACCTTGGTAGCGTAGTTTTTGGCCCGGTAAACATATCTGATGCAACTATTGATTCACCTTCACCTAGCGAAATGGCGGAGATGATCGAACAAGTCATCGAAATAATGGCAGATTCGAAGATAGTCAAGGAGTCAGAAAAGAGTAAGTTGTACGATTTAGTCGCTGATTTGCGACAATTACCCGATGACTTGCCTCCTCCTGAAGAATTTGAAGACCCCAGCGAGCATCCAATGATGAAACTCATAATGAAAAAGGGCGAATGGTTCGTCAAACTATGGCCCGTCATACAGTCTGCTATGGAAACAAGAATTGCATCTTTTGACTCCCCTGAAAATTACGACAAAAAAAGGAATCACAACGATTTCATCCCTTGAGGTGATAGTTTGCCAAATCTGAATACTGAAATTTCGAGATTAACAAATAAGGACGTTAAAATCCGTCGAAGAGCAGTAAGGGCGTTGTTCGAACAAGACGACCCTAGTGCTTTGCGTGGTTTTGTTAAACTACTAGATGACCCTGATTTTTGGTTTAGAAACAAAGCACTAGACGCTCATCGCAAATGGGCAAAATCTGCAGAGGAGTTAGAACCTCTGATGGCCAATAATAAGAGATTAGTAGCAGAGATGCTAGAAAAAATACCTGACCCCGATATTGCCACAAAATTGCTATCCGAAGATGACCATGTCATTCGATGTTTTGCCGCAAAAATACTTGCTGGTTCAGAAAGTCTTCACAAGAATTTCGCCTCTGATGAACACCACTCTGTGCGAATAATTGCCGCAGAAAATTCCAGTGACGAGAAATTGATTTCATCACTTCTCAACGATAAACACTCTGCTGTAAGGAAGGCTGCAATTTCTACAGCTTCTGAAAAGGATATGATTCTGGACGAAGAAGTACTGAAAAACGCACTCAAATCAAGCGATTCATCACTTCGTTCATTGATTGGTTCAATGTCTGTGAAATTAGGAGGAGAGATTCTAGATATTGCAAGTAAAGATTCTGACCCTAAGGTTAGAAAGTCAATTGCAGACGCTCTCAGACAACAAGTTGAGACCGTGGACTCTAGAATAGAAAGTGTTGCAAAAAATTCTCCTGAAATCATCGTGAGGTGGTTACGAATGCGCTACGATTCAAATTCAAATTCGCTCAGATGGGCCATGATTGAAGACGACTCAATCAATCAAAGAGTACGCTCAAAGTTAATTGAGCAAATGGATGGTCGCAGCGATATCGACTTAGAGAGGTTGGCAAAAATCGCTAAAGACGACTCTGATTTAGTTAGCATTGCAGCAAAAAACCTAGAAAAATCGATTAAAGAATTGGGGGCATAGATTTGGATTCCGGAATAAAATTTAGTGTCGACGCAACCAATGGGGCTAGTAGAAGACTGAACGTTAGTATTGACATTTCTGGGCCATTTACTGAAAACATTCTCGAGTTACGTTTCCCACGATGGGTACCTGGCTCCTACTTCATTCGTGAACCGATACAACATATGTCAGAATTGAGCGCAAACATCGATGGAGAAAATTCCAAAATCACCCGAATCGATGTAGACGGAGCAAAACTTAGTGGGGTTCAAGGAGCGAAATCTGTTTCGATAAGTTACAGATTATTGGCAGCAGAAATGACTTGCCGAGCAAACCACCTTGATTCGACACATGTCCATATTATGCCCCCATACACTTGGATGCTTCCAACAAGAGGTATAGACAAAAAACGAATCGAAATGGATCACAAAGTGATTCTAAAAGCCCCTGACAACTGGCACACTGCTACTCAACTCAAAGGAGTAGAAGGAGAATGGGTCGCTGAAGGAAGAGACGAGTTCTTGGATGCAATTATGGAATCTAATGCAAACCCAATGATTACTTTCGAAGTAAAAGGGACCAAACAGCACCTCAAGTTATGGGATTCTGGCGGACTGCCAATACCAAAAGAGGGACTAGATAGATTCCTAGATGCGATGAAATTAGTAATTGAAGAACACTTTGCACTATTCGGTGTACCAGAGTGGAAAGATTACTGGACAGTTCTCCATTTGACTGAATCTGGAAGAGGTGGATTAGAGCACCTCAGAAGCCAGACTTCAATGATGCCAAGAAAATCACTGCAAGAAGGAAATGAAGAACAATGGAGAGACCTAGTCTCGTTATTCAGCCATGAATTCCTACATCAGTGGAATGTCAAACAATTGCGGCCAAAGAATTTCTTGGATTATGAACTGCAGAAAGAAGTACACTCCGACCTACTTTGGTGGTTTGAAGGATTAACATCCTGGCTAGGAGACATTTTGTGCTTGAGAAGTGGAGCTTGGACTGAAGAGGATTGGCGCAAGGATTGGAAAAGGAAGATGAAGCGTCACACAGATAGGAATGGAATGGAATTCGAGTCTCTTCAAGAGAGCAGTCATGATGCTTGGATACACCTGTATAGGCCGAATTCATACAGCAGAGAGGTTCAAATTTCATATTATTTAGAGGGTGAGATGGCAATCTTTTGCCTCGATGCAGAATTGAGAAAACGCTCCAAGGGACAATATGGAATGGACGATGTCATGGCAACTCTGTACCACAATCACAAACTTGACTCAGACAATCCTGGGATTACTCACTCTGACATAAAGAAGGCACTAGTAAACACCCCGGGAGGTAGAAGACTCGGTGTATTGTTAGATTCTTTGGTAGGTGAAAGAAAAGCACCAGATGTCTTGTCAGCACTGAAACTGCTTGGCCTTGACCTTGTTTCTGAAAAGAAAACCAAAGGAGGTTGGCTCGGCTTAAATCTCGCCAATTCTCCTAACTTTGTCAAAGTAAGAACACATCTTTCAGGCTCACCTTGCAGGGAGCAAATCCACACTGGAGATGAAATCATTGCTGTGAACGGTCACAGAGTTCGCTCTTCTGCTGAATTATCAGCAGCTGTATACGGCAGTATTGGAATTGAAACCACATTTACAATCTCTCGTGAAGGGGCTATCAAGCAAGTCGTCATCACACCAATAGAGAATCCAAAGCACCGCGTAAACCTTGAAGGGAAAGGAAACAAACTTTGGGATGCAATAAAGGCCACTAAGCGGTAACTATTCCGGCTTAGATAACTCCTCTAGTAGCACATGAATCGGTGGCATGTGATTGGAAATTGTGTGCTTGCTGGTTTTTGGAGGATACAACTCATCGCTAAGACTCATGTCAATCACTTCCTGCTTTGTAATCGATTCAAGTCCACAACCTGGCCAAACATCGACTGCAATTTCGTCATCTGATAAGTAATCAATCAAGATTACTGGCACTCTCATTAGGTTGAGAGATATCGCTACCGAATGCCTGTGGTGTCCATCCAAAATCGAGCCTGTTACCGAATCGACTAGGAGCGGTTTGGTGAAACCACCCCATTTCTTCGTCATCTCAAGCAACTTGTTTCGATTCTTTAATTTGATTTCTTCATGAGGTTTCAACCACTCTAATGGAACTAACGAAACGTCTTCCGCTTCCCATGACATAGCCTTTTCCAAGCATATACATGGGATAATGCTTTGGAAAGGGTGAGTAACACGCCTGTCATGGAGGAAGGGCTACTCGCCGATGTCACTGGCTTGTCCATGCCTTCACTTCTTCAAGAAAATGAGGACCTTACTCACGTATTGGATGTTCTAAGCGCTGGCGGATATGGTGCATGGGTTGTAGGAGGTGCTGTTAGAGATTCATTATTGGGAAAAATCCCGCATGAATACGATATTTGCACTACTGCGACTCCAGATGAAGTAATTGAGTCATTTGAAGACACCATACCTACTGGTGTGAAATATGGTACAATTACTGTAAAGAGTGGAACTTCTATGTTCGAAGTTACTACTCTTAGAACTGAGACTGAATATGGAGATGGACGGAGACCTAACATAGTGGAATGGGGAGATAGCCTATTGACGGATTTGTCGAGACGTGATTTTACGATTAATGCAATGGCATACGACCTTGCAAGGGAACTTCTTCATGACCCATTTGGAGGTAAAAGAGATCTTGAAAACAAATGCCTGCGGGCGGTTGGAAATGCAAATCAAAGACTATCTGAAGATGGCTTGAGAATATTGCGAGCATATCGCTTTATGGACAGACAGGAAAACGGGATTTGGCAGCCAGAAAATGAGTTATCTATTGCTCTAGTTGAAAATAGAGCAATGTTAGCCATGGTCTCAATTGAAAGAGTGTGGAGCGAATTGGCAAGAATAATTATTGGTAAAAACGCCAGCCAGGTTCTCAGTAGGATGAATGATGATGGTATCCTTGCTGCAATAATTGGTTATCCATTACAAAGTGAGGTTTTTGATTTGGTAAACAGAGTACCCGAGGACCTCGAAGCAAGACTTGCTTTAATTTCCTCAAAAATAAGCCAAAATGATTTGGTTATTATTCTAGAGCGATTGAAAGTTTCAAAGAATACATTTAATCGTGCTAAATTCCTTCATTTCCTATTGAAAAAAATACCAAAACAAAATGAATTAAGACTCTATAGATACGTTCTTGGAGGCGAAGTCATAACACACTCATCAATGTTGGCAGCTTTGGAAGAGAATACTGATTTGATCAATAAATCCTTGAATTACCCCTTTGAGATTAATTGCTTGATAAATGGAGATTGGATTATGCAAAGGACTGGGTTAAGCCCTGGAATAAAATTAGGTAGGCTCAAAGATTGGTTGTTTAGGATTCAAATTGAGAGGGGATATGAGAATTTAGACCAAATGGAAACCGCACTCTGTACAATACCATGGCAGAATGGAGACCCTAAATTATGGCCTCGGCCAAACTGGCCGTGACGGCATCAACTTGATGACTAAGTCCGATATCGCTAGACCATGTCCGAAGGCGAGGGTAATACACACTGGTTGACATCGGCAGGTGGCTGGGCCGCATCTCTTGGTCTTGTAATGATTGTAATTGAAAACGCAATTGGCACAGGCGATTCATCAATTGGTTCTGCATGCTGCTGTTTCGGAATCTTTGGTTTAATCGCTGGTGGAATAGTCTCTTCAAATGGCGCTGCTATAAGTTCTGATGGCACCATGGTACTCAAACAGGATAGTACTGGCCAGTGGAACTGGGTACAAAACCAAATCCAAGGTGATACTGTTGGTGCAGCGTCACATTTCAATGACCAAAATACTCAGATTATGTCTAGAGTCATTTCAGAAGTTCGCAATGGTAAACAACTTCAGGAATTACCAACAAATGAATTAGATATCCTAGCAAGTGCTTACGGAGTCGATAGCGGTTCAAGTCAACAAAAGATCGAAGCACTACACAACTCAAACATTGCAAAGAATGCTCTCAAATTAGGTGCACTCGGAGTTGCTGGTGGGGCTGGAGCAATAGGAACTGCGCACATTATCAAATCTAGCAGAGAAAGAGCGATTGAGCGCGCTGAGGAACTTAGAGAACAGGGCAGAGAAAAACTTCGAGAAAATATCGAAGCTGGTAAGTACGCAGTAAATACAACACTGCCAACCAACGAATCTGGCGAGCAAGCCACCGATGTAGCAAGCAACATAATTCTCGACCAGTTGAAGAAACAAATCGAATCCAGGAATCTAACTCCTGAAAAGATGCTGATGCTGGGAGACTTGAACAAAGATGGAAGGTTGGATGCCGATGAAATTGCAGGAGCGTTAACCGCTGCTACAGGATTTAGTGTCCCGGCTTTCATTGTAAAAGATTCAATAAAGGATTTCGACCTGAATCAAGACGGTAAGTTAGACCTCAATGAAATGAATGCACTGTGGACTAAACTTGGATTTGAAGTCGACGAGAATGCTGAATTTAGTGATGAGGAAATCGACGCTGTACTCGATGAAGTAGACAATGACATCACAACTACGGATGATTCGGCTATCGATGAAAGATCATTGGATGACATACACCAAAGCGAAGCCTCTGTTGAAGTTTCACCGGAAGTCGAAACGATGCATGAAGCACCAGATGCTGGAGATTCCATACAAGAGCCAGATGCAGTAGAAAAGATATCTCGTTCAACGGAAGTTGATGAGGCTGGGGAAATGTCTAATGAAATTGACACAGAATTTGAGAGACTACTACTTGAAATGGAAGGCGCAAGATTCTCTAGTGAAAGAAAGGCTCTGATGGAGAAACAAACCAGCGAATTCCTCGTCACTCTGAAGATTGATAAAATGGAGAGAACACTTCTTGGAGACCCAAAATATCGTGGAGGGCAATCTGTTCACGGGCTATTGGACGGAGGACCATATATCGGAGTCGTGAAGGTTCCAGTTGAATTAGATGACAAGATTTTGTCATTCAGAGAGGGCGATGAAATTCAATTATGGGCTAGCTTGGTCGACTTCTCACCGAGTCTAAAGCGACCTGTGTTAGAATCAAGTGAAATTGTCTGACGGCTGAAAACTTAAGCCGCTTTATTGAACCCAAAAGGCATGGCAAGGGATATTTCTGGTAAGTCACGACCAAAACCTAGGCCTGTCACAATCGATACTTCTGGCAAAACAAATTATTCAAGATCTTCAAAATCGAAGAAGAAAATTGAACAAAAACCCAAGCCAATAAGCGATTTGACCCTTCTCGGATTGGGAATAATTCTGTTTGTAGTACTAGTTTTACCTACAAGTGGAGAAGGGATAGTTTGCTTCATCCCATTGATGATTTTGTTCGCATTGAAAGATATACTCAAGATTCCAACAAAGGTATTCATTGGATTATTGGCCATAATCGGGATTGGTCTCGCATATTGGTTCATCATGTCCATGCGAGGCATGGGAATGTACTGAGATAGATTCCAATCAAGGCTTGATTGCTCTTGCGATGACTATTCTTTGTACCTCTTGCGTACCTTCGTAGATTTGTGTAATCTTAGCATCTCTGAAGAATCTCTCTACTGGGAATTCCTTGGTGTATCCGTATCCACCTAAAACCTGAATTGCTCTCTCAGTAACCCACATTGCGGTATCACCTGCGTACAATTTAGCCATGCTAGCCTCTTTGGTGTGTCTTGGGCCACCGTTTTCGTAGTGCTCCTCCTTTGCCCATGATGCCTTGTAAACAAGAAGTCTCGCTGCATCGATTCTAGTTGCCATGTCAGCCAAGTAAGAAGTGATCATCTGGTGGTGAGCAATTGGCTTTCCGAAAGCCTCTCTTTCGTGTGAATACTTCAAAGCTGCTTCGTAAGCACCTTGTGCGATTCCTAGAGCCTGAGCAGCGATACCAATTCGAGAATTGTCTAGTGCGTTCATTGCAATTGCGAATCCATTGCCTGAACCCTTGATTACATTCTCCACAGGAACCTTGCAGTTTTCCAAAACAAGGGTGCAGGTGTCCGATGAGCGGATTCCTAATTTGTCTTCTTTCTTGCCAACACTAAATCCTTCAAAGGATTGCTCGACGATGAACGCAGTGCTTCCACCGTGCTTCTTTACACCGTAGTCTGGATGGTCAACATCCTTCGCAAACAACACATAGATTTGAGCTTGGGCGCCATTTGTAACCCACATCTTTTCTCCGTTGAGAATGTAATGAGTTCCGTCATCTGACAACTTAGCCTTGCACACCATAGCTGCAGCGTCAGTACCTGCGCCTGCTTCTGAAAGTGAGTATGCTCCTACTTCACCTGCTGCAAGACGAGGTAGGTAGTTTTGCTTCTGATCTTCATTACCGTGCAAAGCGATGGTTTTCGCACACAGCCCCACGTGGACACAAAACATCACAGCAAAGGAAGGGTCGACTCTAGCTAATTCCTCAATAATGATTGATTCACAGATGTCATCTACTGGGTTTCCACCGTATTCTTCTGGTATTGTAATTCCTTGTAGACCATACTCGATGAATTGCTTCCATTCTTCGGCTGGGGGAATCTGATTTGCGTCTCTGTGCTCTATTGTCGGGGGCAAGACTGACTCTGCAAAGTCCCTTACCATCTCACGAATCATTTGCTGTTCATCCGTCTCCTCGAAGCGCATGTTACGGCCCAAATCGTTAGAGCATTTTAGGGATGCGCCTTGGTAATTCACTTTTGCAGTGCGTTCATATATTACCTGCTTCACGGCGGCTCAAGGTTGATACCATGGATGAAGAAGTCATGGAATTCGGCATCGCTCACAGCCGCAAGTACTCTAGGGACCACCTATGGTACCAGGAAAAGGATGACCGCTTGGTAATTGGCGTATCAGATTACCTTGCAGCAGACATAGGAGAAATCCTCAGAGTTATCCTGCCACACGCTGAAACCGAAGTCGATGAAGAACAAAATTTGTTTTCAATCTGGACAGCTGAAGAAAAACTCACTTTCCCGAGTCCTTTCGCTGGAGAGATTGCAGAAGTGAACGGCGAAGTAGAGATTAACCCAGAATTGGTTAATGACTCACCATACGACTTAGGGTGGATTATAATTCTAAATCCACACGATGTTGATATGGAAAATCTCCTAGAACCAGACGAGTATGTCGATTATCTAGCAGAAGGCTGAATCGCATTCCGGAAAAAGAATAGAACCGGTGTGATTTGATGGACCTTGATAGACACGATTTCGAACTCGATGAATTAATCGAGAGAATCAAAGGACACGACCACCGCCTTGTGGCTCTGCAAATACCAGAGGGCCTGAAAATGCAGGCTTTGGAAATGATGGATGAAATCGAAGACGAAACATCCGCAAAAGTCATTCTTGCCGCAGACCCGTGTTACGGAGCATGTGATTTAGTCCATGATAAGATGAAAATGATGGGTGTCGAATTAGTCGCACACATGGGCCATTCACAGATGAACATCGATTCAGGAATGCCTACTCAATTCATCAACGTAACTTACGATGGCGACCCAGCGATAGACCCAGTTCTACCAATTCTCGCTCAGCACAGAGCAATCGCTCAATCAAGACTTGCAGAGACAAATTCAGGCGATCTAAGCGAAGAAGAAGCACAAGACAGATTTTTGGATGCAGTTGGCAGGATTGCTCCTCTAAAAGGTGCTAAGTTAGGTCTCGTTGCATCCATTCAGCACCTGCATTTGGTTTTCGATTACAAGAAACGATTCGAGGACGCCGGGTTTGAGGTTGAAGTCCCCGTTGGTGGAGCTAGGCTAACCTTCCCCGGTCAAGTTTTGGGCTGCAATTACTCGGGTGATGATGATGAAATTGGACATTATCTCTTCCTTGGTAGCGGTGACTTCCACCCGATTGGACTTGCCTTACACACTGGAAAGCCACTCGCTATGCTCGACCCTTACACTGGAGACGCTACTGAGATGGGTGCTGAAAGGATTGAAAGAATCTTGAGACAACGATTCGGATTGATAATGGCAATCCAAGATTCGCAAAATTTTGCGATTCTAATCGGAGAAAAACCTGGTCAAATGCGACGGAGTCTGGCTCTTAAACTGAAGCGAACTCTCGCAAAGCACGGCAAGAAAGGATACCTACTAGCCTTAGAGCACGTAGGACCTGAACTGATTGATTTCTATCCTGTAGACGCATTTGTAAACACAGCATGTCCAAGAATCGCTATTGATGACTCTGTCAAATACGCAAAGCCGCTAGTAACTCCGTTCGAATTAGAAGTCGCACTCGGAGAAAAGAAGTGGGAAACTGGATATCAGTTCGATGAGATACCTTGAGAGGGTCTTTTGAGTTGAAAGTTCAATAACCATAGACGATAACCATCTGTAGTCATGAGTTCATATCTAGACCGCATCGGTGCGGGATTAATCCTCAGCAAACCAGAGGTTTTTGGCTTTGATTACGTTCCAGAAACCTTGGTTTGCAGGGAAGACCTGCAGGGAGAATTAGCTGCAATATTAGGCAGCATTGCACACCCTGAAGGAGCCGGTAGAGTGGTTATAACCGGACCTGTTGGTTCCGGTAAAACCGTCTTAGCAAAGCGTTTCTGTCACGATATTATTCGACACTTGAGCGATAAAAGAAACATAAAACAGGTCCATGTTAACTGCAGAAATGCTGCTACTCCATCAAGAGTTATGCAAAAAATTGTCCAAGACCTTGACCCTGGCCATCCTGACCGCGGCCTTGGAGTCGGAGAATTACTAACCAGTTTGAGAAGAATGTTACAAAGCAGTAACACTCACCTAATCGTCGTACTTGATGAGGTAGACCACCTACTGAGGCGCTCCGGCGATGACATAATCTACAAACTGATGAGAATCGATGAAGATAGAGAAGGTGTAGGAACACTCTCTACAATAATGATCAGCCAAGAACAAGTACTAGACTTACTCGAAAATGCTGTTTTATCGCGGGTTGGAAGGTCAAACCACGTTAGAGTCCCGCCATACGATGAAAATGGACTCAAGAGTATTATCGAACAGAGAATGAGTCTAGGGTTGGTCACAGGAACATGTCCTACAGAGATACTCGATTTGATTTCACAGGCTGCTGCACCATCTGGTGACGCACGTCAGGCGATAGAACTCTTGGAGGGTGCTGCGAAGCGGGCTGAAGCCTCAGGTCGCTCTATTATAGAGGCAAAGGATGTTCAGAGAACAGTAGTCACGATGCCTGCAAATGTGGATTCTTTGAATATCGAAAATTTGCCACCTCATGCAATGATGATTTTGCTAGGATTGTGCAGACGTCTCAAGAAAGAGGAACGCGTGACAAGCGGCGAGGCAGAAAAGCTGTATCACGTGGTCTGCGAGGAATATGACCAGTCACCTAAAGGCCACACTACGCTTTGGAAGCATTTGAAGCGGCTGGCACAAGAAGACATCATCGTGACAAAAACCGCTAAATCAGAAGTAGGTAGAGGCCGGACGCAACATATTTCGATGCCTCATATGCTTCCCAGTGACGTGGAAAGACGTCTTGAAACATTGATTCCAAGTCGACTACGCCGTTAATAATCCGCTTTATATCGCACAAAGGGCCTAAATACCCGTCTCATGTCGGCAGGCTGCTCAAGAGTTGATAACATGGCAGATGGTACTTTCGTCGCAGTGGTCAATGACACAAATCCAAACAACGGAGGACGCTCCTACAACCTAACAGTTAGTGGGAACAACCAATCCCAATTCCTAGGTAAGAAAATCGGCGACGTAGTCGATGGTATCTTCGTTGGAGAAGGTGACAAGACTCTGGCTGGATACAAATTAGAAATCACCGGCGGCTCCGATAAAACTGGAACACCGATGAGGTCCGACCTAGATGGTGGAACTCGCCAGTCAGTTCTTGTAACCGCTTCAACCGGTTTCAAGGGACACAACCTTGTCCACAAGGCAAAGGGTGGAGAGAAGAAGAGATTCCGCTACAAGCCTGACGGAATGCGTAAGAGACGCAACTTCCGTGGGAATACAATCACCCAAGATACCCGACAAATCAATCTCAAAGTAATCGAGGCTGCAAACAAGAGCCTCGCTGACATCCTCGGCGCTGATGAGGAGAGCAGTGAGTGAAGCCGCGAGGCTGATCTTGAGATATTGGGGGAAAGGGAAGCATGGCACGCAAGCTTCCTGCACAACCCGAAGTCAACATTGGTTTGGTTGGACACGTAGACCACGGTAAGACCACTCTAACCCAAGCTCTTTCTGGAGTTTGGACCGATACTCATTCCGAAGAAAGAAAGCGTGGTATTTCTATCAAACTAGGATATGCAGACACTGCTTTCTACAAAACCGGCGATGGCGAGTATTACGCAACAGGAAAGAGACCAGGTGGCGGAAATGACGATGCAACTGAGTTGCAAAGAGTTGTATCATTCGTTGACGCACCTGGTCACGAGACTCTGATGGCGATTATGATCACTGGTGCCAGCATTATGGATGGTGCAATGTTGATGGTCGCAGCAAATGAGACCTGCCCGCAACCCCAAACAAGAGAGCATTTGATGGCTCTAGAAATAGCGGGAATAGATAACATAGTAATCGTTCAAAACAAAATCGACTTAGTAAGTCGAGAAAGGGCATTAGAATCTCACCAAGAAATCAAGGATTTCTTGAAAGGAACTATTGCTGAAAATTCGCCGATTATCCCAGTATCTGCTCACCACGACGTAAACCTCGACATCCTGATCCAAGCAATTGAAGCGACAATCCCTACTCCTGACCGCTCACAAGACAAGCGAGCAATCATGCACGTAGCACGCTCTTTTGACATCAACAAGCCCGGTACTCGTCCGACCAAGTTGAAAGGTGGAGTAATCGGGGGCAGTATCGTTGAAGGTCAATTCAATATCGATGATGAGATTCTCATAGGACCTGGAAGAAAAATATCGAAGGGTAACAAAGTTCACTATGAGCCAATTCGCTCTAAGGTAATCAGCATGCAAGGTGGAGGCTTGAACCTTGACAACATGCATGCTGGTGGACTTTGTGGCATGGCAACACCACTAGATCCTGCAATTACAACTGCAGATAACCTATCTGGACAAGTGGTTGCAAAGGTTGGAGACCTTCCAGAAGTTAGAGACAGCGTGGATATAACAGTGAACCTGATGGAGAATATGGTTGCTGGAGAAGGAGAAGATGCTTCACCGATTATGCCACTTCGCTCGAATGAGATGCTGATGGTAAACGTAGCAACTGCAACTAGCGTGGGAGTTGTTTCAAACGTCAAGAAAGGCAAAGCAACTCTATCCCTTCGCTTACCAATCTGTGCGGACGGCGGTCAAAGAATTTCACTATCACGACGTGTAGGTTCTAGATGGCGACTTATCGGGCACGGAACAATCGAGTGATTCTCATGAAAAAGGTCCTTGTTGATGCCTGCGGCTGGGTCGCAGTCATCGAGGCGGGAATAAACATCGACCTTGCTTTGCTCGAATGTTGCGGTTACAAAGACTTGGTAGTCGTACCCAATGTGATTTCAGAATTACAATCGCTAAATAATCCAAGATTAATGATTTCAATGCTGGAAGCAAAGTCTGAGATGTTGGTAGCACCAACCGATTCTGGAAAACATACTGACGACCAATTATTCGCCCTAGCTGTGGAAAATAATTGGCCGATTCTGACAGTTGATACTGAATTAAAACGCCGCTTGTCAAAATCGAACCTAAATTGGGTTGAAGTTAGTGGCAGAACCCATCTTAGAATGGTATGATTACGTATGCCGGTGATTAATTCATATACTGAAATAATTGCATATTAATTGTGTCCACTCAAAAATCAGTAGGTTTTGACAATACAAACGACTCATATAGCCAGGAGATTATTGACTTACTAATCTCATTAGGAGTTAGTCATAACATCGCTAAAACGCTAATTTTCTTACACAAGCATGGACCTTCAAAATCAATCGATTTGCAGAGAAGGTGTGCATTGAGGCAACCAGATGTTTCAATCGCAATTAGTAGATTGAACGAACTTGGTGTGGTTAATATCGTCAAGGTGAATAGTAAAGGAAGAGGCAGGCCATCCCATATCTATGAATTAGCCATGCCACTAAACGAGGCACTGGTACCATTTAGACAGCAAGCAAATGAAAGATTGACGGTTATTCAAACTCAATTGTCCCGGCTAGCAGAACTTGCTAGCAGACACTCAAACTAAGGAAGCGTGAACAGGTTATCGTCACCATGACCGTCAAGTAGCCGTAACTTTACCCCTGCGTCAATCCAAGCATGAGCGTAATTTATGGCCCCAAAAGCTCTGACGTAATCACCTGTATCCATGAAATGCTTAGCATCGCTGGCATAATCATCTGCCATTCTCAAGAGAATGTCCAATTGCATATACTCAGGAGTACCTTCCTCATGAATTCTGGTTGCTTTTTCCCTCGCCATTTTTGTAAGATTGAGGTAATGTTCCAACTTAGATGTTGTAACCCTATCATCGACCATTTACTCACCCCTTTGTCTTGCAAGTAAACGGTTAACATCTGAAGTTCTACCAAGAGATTCATACAGATCGATGGCAAGAGAGATTCTACCTTCTTCTTCGGCATCACATGCTCGCTTGAAAATCCTCCTTCTCTCCTCCCAATCGCTTGCAACCTGAGCTTCAGCCACCATTTTTTGCATCTCAACTCTTCTCAACTGCATCAATTCTGCGGATCTCCATATTCTAACCAGACCATTGCGTTTTACTGTAGCCATTGTATCTGCTGCTAAACCAACCAAGTAGTCACCTAAGTCAGTGTTTGCTGACTTAATTGATACATCTTCAGTCATGCAGTGTAAACCACCTTCAATCGATAGGACCCACCAACCATCGCCTGCCCTATGTGCGGATAGTGGTTCAAGTGATCTCGTATCGATAGTGGATAGACTATCCCAGCCATATGGATGTGGGGAGCCTTCCCATAGCATACCGTCAGCTGATTGAAGCAATACTCTGCCACCAGACATGGCACTAACCCATGACCATACTCTATCCTCCAATAGACGCTGAGAATTTTCATTTGCCAATCTGGCACATCTGAGTTTACCATCATCGTCTTGCCACATTAGATGTTCACGGTCAAACCAGCCAATTAGTCTGCGCACTCCACCTACGTCCAGCCTCTTTATTCCTCTCCCTTCGGTATTGAATACATGCAACTGGCCTTTACGACAAGATAGGACCCAACCACCTCCCGGTCTGGCTAAGATTCCACTGAAACCGCCTGTAGTAGACCGTCCTTCACCGATTTGTGAACCATCACTAACTCTCAGAAGGTGGAAACCGTGCCCGCATAATACTCCAATTTTGCCAGATGCATGTGCCGCAGAGTGCACACGGAATGGTAGCGACCTTTTCCATCTCTGATTGGTTTCTTCATCCAGTAGTATGATTTCTAATCCACAAGCGATTAGAATGTTATTTCCGACGCTGCAAGTTGTAGAGATAATATCTGGTGATTGATAAGACCTAGAAACAGACCAACTCATACGCTCGCCTCCATTATTCCCCAAGCCACCATTTGTGCTCTAGCATCATTTGTTAATTTGAACATCCTAGAACGTCCTCTTTGTTGGACTGACAAAATTCCTGCTCTATAGAGGCGGTTACACATCTGAGACATCCTTGGCCTACCTATCTTAAGCCGGTCCTGTAATCTTGAATCAGAGGGTGATAATTCTCGAATCGATGATACTTCGACTAGGACTGCTTCATTCCTCGACAAGTTCCTCAATGTGTGTATGTCAAGCGCGTTACTCTCTCTTTGTCCGATGACCGGTCTTCTCATGCCTGCGAGTAACTCTGCCAAACTATGACCATCTGGGACATTCAGCGCTTCGAATAACTGGCCTAACAAACCTTCAACGTTCCCGTTCCTAACAACCTCCTGTTCAAATTCCTCATTTGATTCATGATATTCATCAACTCGGTCATCGATAATTGGTTCATCAACAACAGGAACGCTTTGTGGTGCGAGTATTGCTTTTGGTTCGTTTGCAAGCCATAGTTCGTTAGCATCTCCGCCCTCAGGTTCTTTTTGAGCCGGTTTAGCCTTTGTTTTGTCAAACCTTGGTGCGAGATATTTGTTTTCCCTGTTTCTTGATGCTAGACCGCTGAACGGGCCGCTTACAGGCATTGAACTAACACCAGAATCCTCCATGTAAATCGTTTCAGGCTCTTCCTCTAACTGGTCTAGGTTTAAATCAAAAATCGGCATCTTTGCCTCGAAAAGTTCATCGCTTTGAATTTCATCGATTCTATCTGTGCTACTTTCCTCTATCAAGACACTAGAAGTAGGGTTTTCAATGACTGGATCGAATTTGACATCTCTGGGGTTTGCTCTCTCTTCATCGACGAGGTCGCGCATTAATCTCATCACTCTAGATGGGTTACCTGAGGTATTCTCCATTACGTAGTCTAGTGCATCCTCTGGCATTGTCCACGAAATATTTGCTGTTGTTGCCATTCTAGATTCACACAATTTTCGCACTTCATCCCTTTCTAGTGAGCCAATGATGTCTACATGGTCAAACCTGCTTACTAGATTGGTAGGCCATTGGGCCCTTTGTTCTGTAGAAAGTACGACTACCACAAGTGCATTCATGCGCTCAAATGCAGCGACTAGGGTGGAAAGGACCTCTGATAGTTTCTTTCCGTCTACATTCGCATAGTCAAGTGAAATAAGAGGAAGAGGTCCAGCTGATTTCTCGGTTTCTTGTACCAATCTAGATACCATCTCTGGGGTGCTGGAGGGGACCTCAAAACCTACAAACGAAACGAAAATTTCGTGCAGTATCTTTTGGGCGTGCTCAGAATCCGGGAACATGTCTAGATGTACACTCTTTTGAGTCTCTTCGGATAAACATCTCATCAAGGAAGAACGTCCTGTTCCACTTTCTCCGATTAACAAAACCATCCTAGCATTTCTTGCTTTGATGAACCTAGTCCATCTTGCACTTAATTCATCTCTTCCTACAAGAAGTTCTGATCTTCCTCTCTCCAATGGCCTGGCATGGAACGGATTATTTCTCAGACCTGGTATGCCCAAAACCGGTGAATCTTCGCTCATGATAGCACTTGAATTTAGAGAGTATATGATGTTTCACACTCATGCTCCGTGTTTGGCTACAGTTAGAACACGTTAAATCAATCACGGAATTGTAGTTTCAAACTTAATTAACGCATACTTAACGGTACATTAACGCGTTAAAAAAAGCGTTAATCGCCGGTTTATTCATCAAGTGTAGACCTTTGGCTTAGACTGGAGGCAACCCCCATGCCAGTCGAAGACAGCAGGCTTTCTGGATTCTACAAATTGTCAGTATCAGAGCGAAGAGAAAAGGTTGCTCAGTTATCATCCCTATCCGCTGAGGAAATTGAAGCCCTAGCTAGCCATGGAGAGTTAGGCGAGGTGGCAGCAGATAGAATGATAGAAAATGTGATTGGCACAATGTCCCTACCAGTAGGAGTCGCTACGAACTTCGTAATCGATGATAAGGCGTACTTGATTCCATTTTGCGTCGAAGAATCTAGTATCGTAGCAGCCGCTAGTAATATGGCAAAACGTTGCTTGAAAATGGGCGGTTTCAAGACAAATAACGACAATCCTGTTATGATTGCTCAAATTCAAATTCTTGAGATTGATGACCTTAGTGCAGCAAAAGAAGCCATTCTTACAGCAAAGTATGAACTGATGGCGATGTGTAATTCCCTGCCTTCGACAATGATTAGATTAGGAGGCGGCTGCAAAGACATTGAAGTCAGAGAAATTGATACTATTTCTGGACCTATGCTTGTTGTTCACCTACTAGTCGATACGAGAGATGCAATGGGTGCGAATGCGGTCAACACAATGGCAGAATTGGTTAGTGGTAAAATCGAAGAAATAACTGCAGGCAGAGTTCACCTACGCATCCTTTCGAACCTTGCAACCCATCGCCTAGCCAAAGTAACCGCTGAGTTTACTCCCGAGGAACTATCCGATGATGGCAGCAGAGAAAATGGTAGTAAAATAATCAAAGGGATATTAGAAGCACACCATTTTGCGATGGCAGACCCGTACAGAGCTACAACTCATAACAAAGGAATAATGAATGCAATTAGCGCAATTGCACTTGCTTGTGGTCAAGATTGGAGAGCAATTGAGGCTGGATGTCACGCCTGGGCATCTGTAGAAACGGGATCCTATACATCGATGACAAGATGGGAAAGGAATAACGAAGGAAATCTGGTTGGGAGCATTGAGACACCGATGGCAGTAGGAATTGTTGGTGGTGCATCCAAAGTTCACCCTGCTGCTCGTGCTAACCTCTCGATTCTTGGAGTCGAATCCGCACAAGAACTTGCAGGAATTATGGCTGCTGCAGGTATCGCTCAGAATCTAGGCGCAATGCGTGCATTAGCAACAAGCGGAATACAAGC
>Ga0213865_10000365_pt1 | contig 30750 bp, 47 predicted proteins | sample PICome_6_FD_160100 | JGI IMG/M metagenome (GOLD analysis project Ga0213865, IMG submission 160100) | Coastal seawater microbial communities near Pivers Island, North Carolina, United States - PICO282 | ecosystem: Environmental > Aquatic > Marine > Coastal | place: USA: North Carolina...
GTCAGCGTGACAGGGCTAGAGCCGTCTGATGCTACAATTGTATCTGCTTTTAATGTACTCATATCACCACCAATGTCCCACCGCTAGTCACAGTAATTGTATAACCTGTGCCAACAGTTATAGGCCCAACTATAGATGAGTTGGTCGTTGCAGATATAGTAACATTCTCAGAAACGCTCTGGTTGTTATTCCTGAATGGTGCAGCCGCTTGTGCCACAGAAGCATCAAAGTCTGCCGCAACAATGCTACCGTCAGCTATCTCGGCAGATGTTACTATCTGGTATGGATTACCTACATATCCCATGCTTCACCTATGAGCTAATGTCATCAACAGCAGATACCCAAACATCAACAGATGATGCTGTATCTGACTGAACATAAAGCCTGTCACCTGATTCAACGACAAACTTACCACCGCCATCTAAAACTTGAAGCGCACCACCAGCCGCAATAGGAGCATCTTTAATTAAATAAATATTATCAGTACCGTCATTAATGTAACAGCTAACAGTAATTGCGTTGCTTACAATGTTTGTAATGTGAATACCAACTAGGGTATCATAACTATCAAAGTTAGCTCCATCTGGTATGTCTGCGGCAACAGTGCCTACAGCACTCAGTGTATATCTGCGAAAATTCTGTGCCATTTTTTACTCCTATAAGGCCACGCTCATTGCTATGGCAAAGCCAGGGGTTGCGCCAGCCTCAATAGCTGTCCAAGAACTTGTACCAGTATCATAAACATTTAACTTTGCATTACCTGAATCATAGTATAATGCGCCATTGATTAATGCGTTACCGTCATTATCTAATGTTGGGGCTGAACTATGTGCGCCTAAATACCTATCATCAAAGTTATCAAACTGTACTGCCGCTTGTTCTGCATAGTATCTAGCTGAATGAAATGTACCATCAACAGTATTGCTACCGCTTACATAACTAGCCCAATCTTTAGCAGAGTGTGAGCCAGCAGAACCTCTGTTAATATCACCGATAGCATAAGTCTTGGCTGAATATTCCGTTCCATCAACCACTGTACTTGTGTTTGGTGTTGAGCCGCCACCGATAGCCCACTCTTTAGCCGCACCAGCCCCAGACGTAGAAGTAACACCAGTTCCCCCAGTAGCCCATGATTTGGATGAATAGTTGCCAGTATTCGCACCATTCTCTTGAACCTGACCATTTACTTTAACAGCATAGTCTTTAGCTTCTTGAGCGTGTTCTTCTGCATTTTGTATATCTGTAATGTTTGCAACTACTGTTGCTATATTTGTTGTGTTACCAGCTACTGTTGTAATATTGGATGTAATGCCAGCCAGAGTTGTGACATCAGAAGCTATTGCGGCAAGGTCAGAGATAGCGTCTGTAGCTACAGTGCCATCTTCAATGTCAGCCAAGGTTGCAATGTCTGTTGCTATAGCCGCAATAGAATTGACATTGCCTGTTTGTGGCCCAGCTACTACCGCACCTGTAACTGAATCAAATGCCAACACTGTGCCTTTGCGATTATTAACATCTGGCAATGTAAGCGAAACATTTGTATCAAAATCTGTTAGTTGAAGAGCGCGGTCAGATTTATCTTTCAAGTCACCTGCGATAGATATAAATTTATCTAACTCTTCATTAAGAGAAGTAATATCAAACGGACCTGATGATGGAAAATCTGTTGTACGCTCCAATGCAATCGAGCGTGTAATAACAACTGTTGAACCGCCTGATGCACCTGTTACAGAAATAGATACAGAACCCGTAGAACCAGAACCACCTGTTACTGTATAGTCTGTTGTGAGTGTTTTAAGAACGCCATCAACATATACATTTAAATCTGCATCTTCAAAAAACTCAAATGACACAGTAAAAGACGATTGCGTTGCACCAGCCGCAACCGCATAGGAAACTCTTGGGTCATTATCTGCAAGGTTAATAGTCATTTTATCCCCTTATCATGCACTAATGCAGTATGCCACGCACAATTAGTAGCGGCTTATGGTATTGGTTAGTTCTTTCACATCATCACGAATTAGCGGCAAGCCAACAAATGGCAGATTGCGTCTGATTTCATTTGCGCCATCACTTATATTGCCATCAATTAAATCTCTAGCGGCTCTATAAAAACCCACACCCAAATCAACAGGCGCACCAAAAGGTGTTATCAAACCATCTACTAATCTATCTTCTCTATCTGAGCTTACAAACTTCGGTTCAATAAAAAAGTCCTCTGGTTTGTCTGCAAGATTACCAGCAACAGCCAAGCCCATATAACCTAAATCACCATAGATGCCCATTAAACCAGAGTGGTCAATTACACGCGCAATAATATCAGGAGATTCGCTTTCTCTATCCCACCAGCTTGCCATGCCTAAACCAGATTTGATTTCAAATGACAGATAAGATAGAGCAATTAAAGCTGTAGCTCCCTGTATTCTGTTCTGTCTTGCAGGGTCTAACATAGCGCCTAAGATTTTATTGTTTGCACCAAACACAAAGTTCATAAAAGTAAACGGCAATGTCATTAAGCCGCTTTCTATGCGCACCATATTTACTCCGCCATACGATGCTTTCTTATCAATGGCAAACAGATTTGGATATATCTTGCGCATGCCAGCAAAGGCTGGATTATCTTTAACGTAAGTAACGCCATCCATAATCAATGGGCGGTCAAACGCCTGACCCATAACAACAGAGTTATCAGAGTGTGCTGTAACCGCCGCTTGATATCTGCGTTTTAACAAACGTTCTTGCGGTGTTTTATTAGGCCAGTTGTCTGTGTTTGCTAAAAAAAAGTTACTGCCCTCTGCTTTTTCAAAAGGCATATCAGCAATATATTTTGCTAGCTCATCATCAATACCATAACGATTTAAATATTCTTGGTCATAACGAGATAGACGTTTACCATCTGCCATCTTTTTAGATAAACGATAAAATTTATCATTTGTTAAAAGACCATCTGCAAATTTAAATATAGTTGTAAGTGGGCCAAGACCGTTGGCTGTGTACATAAAGCGGTTGCCAACTTCTTGAACTTGCTCAAGCTTATTTGGCTGTACCCGCTTCATCGTATCGCCGAGTAACTTCTGCTGTGCAAAGTTACGGATCATGTCTAGCGCCGCACCACCATTTTGCATTTCAGATAACAGCTTACCAACTGATCTGTCTGTAAGCCCTGCTACTGCGGCGCGGTATACATCTCTATAACCATGCGCTAAAACAATTGTGCCTGCATCTGTAACAGCAGAAATACCAGCACCACCTAGATACACCCAGCCAGCATAGTTTTTTAAAAACTTAGATAGCTGGTTATCATATCTATCAGGAGAGCGTGAGAGTGCGCCCATTACGCGGTCATGTTCACCTATAAAACCAGCACGTACTTCTGCAATTTCTTTAGCAGACATACGAGCCTTAACCATTTCGTCTGTTACTTCTTCTAAAATTTCATCGATATTCTTGCCATCAAATGCCCTTGCATGTTCAATGCGTCTGCCCATTTGTTGTGCGTAGGTGTGAAATACGTCAGGTGTTTTTACTAGAAACTCTTCTACCTGCCATTCTTCTAAATCTGTCTTGCGATGTTTTAAATGCTTTGAGCTACCAGCTACACCTGTTGCTCTTGCATCTTCAAGCTCTTCTGCCGCTTCTTCAAGAATACGAGCAACAGTCATGTCTGCGCTTTCTTTAGGATTTGGCAAACCCTTTTTGGTATAATGGTCTACTAAAGTTTGGGTAAACTTTGCTCTTGCCGCTTCATCACCACTCAACAAAAGTTTGTTATAATACATAGCAAACCTAAAAGATTTGCGGGTAGGTGTATCAAGAACACCTTGCAAATCATCAAGCTTGGTTCTTAAACCAGCCATTTCATTATCTAACGCATCACGCATCTTTGCTTGCTTTGATGTAGCGCCGCCTTTTGCTTTTATGGAATCTTCAAGGTCAGCAAGCTTTTGCGCTTTTTCATCTACAAGTTTTTGTAGTTTAGCCATGTCTTTTTTAATGCGCGCATCATCACGCAACACGCCAACATAACGAGCATCTTCATCAAAAGCTTTGAAGAATGTATCAAACTCTTTGAACGCCTGCTTTTGTTCTTTAGTAGCACCATCAAGTGCTTTTCTGCTGATAGTTGGATTTGGATTATCCTGTTGCATATAACGCGTTACAGTATCTTCAAACCAATCATTAAACTCACCAGTTCTAAAGGTCATCTCTTGTGTGTCTGCGCCAAGAAAACGAGCTTGCTTATGACCATCAACTTGCATTCTGTGCAGGTCAGCAAATTTTTTCATATACTCATGTGCAAGACCTTCATAGGTTTGCGCCATTTGAGCAACAGATTGCGGCGCTGTAGTATCACCAGCACCCTTTAAAGCAACAGAAGAATTATAACTGTATCTCAGCATTTTTTCTTTAACGCTGGCAGGTATTTTAGGATTAGATAATGCGCGTTGAAAGTAAGAACCAAATGGATTGAAAACTTTAGTATCAAACTTTTCTTCATCACCAACAAGAACAGGCTTGCCATCATTGTCAGTTCTAAACAAAGGCGGCACATCTTCGCCGCGTGCTAATCGATTTACTTTGTTGGCAGATGATTTAAAAAAAGGTGTTGTGTAAGTAGCTCCTTTGAGAGCGCCACCAAAGAACGCACTAAAGACTGTAGCGCTTGCAATATTCTGCGTGCTTTCAAATGGGTCATCTGTTTGCGCAAATGGAGCGCGGCGTGCTTCTGATGCAACTCCATAAGCCGCACCTAATTTACCAAAGCTATATGCACTACGCGCTATATTACCACTCAAAGATACAACGTTAAGCGCAGGTACAAATGCAGTAAAGAATAATGGGTCAGCTACACCCCCAACCATCTGGCTAAAAAAACCTGCATTCGACATAGTTTCTTTACGCCGCCGTTCATTATCAACGCGCTGTTTGATAAAATCAAAATGCTCTTGGTCTTTAGCTCTTACAAACTCTTCATAATAAATTAGATACTCATCATCCATAGCATCCACAGGATCGAATGAAGCATCTCTAGCGCGTGAACCAAACCTCATTTGCTCTTGCACAGATTCTACTAGAGGCATGTTGTTGTAAGCTGAGGTAGCGGCAACGCCTTCCCAAAAACCAGTAGGCGCTTGCACGCGCATATCATCTGGAACACTGATAAAGAAATCTCTTTGATTGACATCTATCATTATCAATAACCTCTAGCAGTTCTCGCAATATCATCTATTGTTTGCGGATCGCCTTCATCGATTTTTCTGCCAAATTTTAATCTACGCTGTTGTTCTTCACGCATCTTTTTGCGTAGCTGTTCTGTAGTTTGATTTTTTAATCTCATGCGTTGTTCAACAACAGCTTGACCACTGGCAAGCAAAGGCTCTGAGCCAGCCATTATTGGCATTTTATTTTCATCAACAATCATATAGACAGGGTTGACTGTGCCATGCCTAGGGTCTGGAATTAAAAACGCATCCTTGCCAAGCGTATAATTACCAGCCATATCTAACAGCCCTTGTGTATGCGTTTTAAACACTGCCATGTCTGATGCCATTGGGAATGCTTTTTCTGGTGCAAAACGTGTACGCGCCTCACCCATAATAAAAGATGATTTGACAAACACTTTGTTAGAAGATTGTTTAAGGATTTCACCTGCCAATTCTTTGCCATGCATAAGAACTAAATCTTCTGCATACTGCATATAATATGCGGCTTCTTCTGGTGAAGCATCGCTATCTAATTGGTCATTAACAAAGTCGGCTATCTTAATTTGCTTGTCACCATCCATGCCAAGTTTAGCATTTAAGATTTCTTTGCGTTGTGGATTACGTGCAAGCTCATTTCTAAGTTGAAAATATTCTTGGAAGCTAGCCTGTTTAACACTATTGCGATAAGCATCTAATGCTTCCATCTCAACAATAACATTATCTGACAAACCTCTAGTCACAGTATTTACACCGCTACCATCTTTGTTCAATCGCTTGGTAGTTTGTTGATATAAATCCATAGCAATTGGTAGCTGACCTGTATTGGCAAGCCGCTCAAGATTGTCAGACGTAAACAGATTTTGTACAACTTTTGGCAAATCACTATTAGTATGAAGAAGTAGATTTCTTATTGGTTTAGTCTCTGCATTGGCAGGGTTCATAATATTGCCAAGACTGTTCATAAAGCTCTCAACATCTTTTATGCCGTTTTTAGCAAAAAGATTATCCATATCATCTTGAGAAACTAAATACCCTTGAGACAACAATATCTGTGTTGCATCTGCTCTGCGACTATCTCTGGTAGCTTGCAATCTTTCTTGAAAGTTATTTTCTAATACAGAAATATCACCAGCAATAATGCGTCTATCTTCTGCATCAAATAATTCAGAAGAAATCATGCGCTCAGAAAAACCAGCATCAGTTAAATATTTTACAACTGACGGCTCAAGACCATCTACTGAACCTGTTCTAAAAGCTTGTTCTAATCCGTTTATAACATTAGCGGCTAGCTCTTCGCCCATTGCAGGGTCTTGAAACGCAGACAATGATGTAAGCTTTTTAACAACAGAGTTTGCTAAAGCACCGCCATATTGACGTTTTAACGTTGTTCTTAAATTTGTAGCTTGAGTAACAGACATGCGATCCCCATGCACATCTATCAATTCATCAATTTCTCGCAATAGATTTTTATAGCTAGCATGCGCTACACTGCTATCTGATACTGGCGCACCATTGCTTATAAAAGCTTCAAGGTCATCTGAAGATTCTATAATTCTGTCATACATATCTTTAAAATCTTGCGCATCTTCAGCATCAACTTTATCGGCATAAAGAGCGGCAGTGTTTTCACCAGCTATCTCAGCGCCAATATCAATCGCCATAGCTTTATAACGTTCATCTGTTAGCTCTGCTGTTTTCTTTACATAAGCTGAATAAGCATTATCAAAACCATCAGGGTCTTTATCAAAATCTGCACGCAGTCTAACAGCTTCATTCTTCATGTCTTTAAAAAGAGCAGCACTATATTTTTTATCTATTAAGGGCTGTGCTTCTTTTTGCGCAATTTTAGATAAGCCTTGCGGAAGAGAACGATATTCTATTCTGCCATCTGTGGTGCGAGTTTGAAAGTTGTTTGCAACATCAACACCTTTTTGTTTTTGAACTTCTACTTCTTGTTGAAAAGCTTGTTGCATCATACGTGTGCCAAGTTGCTCAAGCTCTTGCCCTGCTCGAACACCAGCGGTTGATGGCTGTACAACACCTATTGGTTTGTTAAATACTGGCTGTGATTGTAATCTTTTGATTGCCATTATATTTGCCCATACGCATCACTAAAGTTTATAGCTGTGCCAACAGATTTAAACAAAGCACTTCGCATTGCTTGATTACCGCTTGCTCTTGCATCTGAAGCGGCATAACGCATTCTGCTTGTTGTCAACATAGATTGTGTTCTGGCTCTGCCATCAGACGTTGCAGACTTCTTTTTCTCTGCTTTAGTCAAAGCCGCAAGAGAGCGGTCATTAGAGCCGCGATTACTTTTTGCTCTTACAGCCTCATTCACATTCATTAAACTTGCTAATCTTGATTGTCTTTCATTATGCGCTTGTATCGCAGACAACTCCTCAAACTTTGCATTCTGTTCTTGTTGTGCGGCTATAGAACGTTGACGTTGTTGTTCTGCTTTACCAGCTTGCATAGAGCCGTATATAGACAAGCCTGCACCTGCTATCATTAATGCTGGATTACTTATCGCTAAAAAATTAAACATCAGAAAGCCACCTCTGCTATCAAACCATTTATTTGTAAGGGCAATGGAGCGCTTTGCGATATTGTCACTCGCGGGTCTTTGCTATACCCAAGAGGACGAAATTCTTTTTTTCCAGTTATCTTGTCAGGCGCATTGCCAATAGAAAAGTTTACATTACGAATAACCATATCTGTGCCATTGACAGATACGCTTAATGTCTCATTCAAATCCAAATCAACTAAAGATATTCGGCGTGGTCGCGCAGTTAAAAAACCTCCCTGCACTTGACCATCAATAGGTAGCGTTCTTAATTCTGGTACAAACTTATAACCAGCTTGAACAGTAGAAGAATTCTTAACAGCGCTTACATCTAACTGCCCACCAGATATTGTGAACTGACCTAAATATTCATTACCATCTGTTACATCTACAACAGCGCCATTTGCAAAATGAGAGCTAACAGTAAACACGCCATTTGAACCAGTGAAGCTATCACTGAAGTCCATATCTAAGCCTGTTTCAAATCGTTCAAGAAATAATTTATCTGAACCAGAGCCATCATCTCTGACAGAAACCACATACAAATCTTCTTCTACAGAACAAACAGAATGAAACTCACCCGCTGTATCCCAACGCATCCAGCCAGCACGCTTCTCATTTCTTATGCTGTAATAAACAGCAAGCTCACCATTATTCATCAAGAAGAAACCATACGCCCCTGGTCTATCCAATGAACCTTTTACGGTAGCAAGTTGTATAGGCGCAACTATAAGATGTGATGACAACAAAGATATCATGTTGCCTGTATATGCGCCTTCTGATTCTGCATAAATATATTCACGAACTGCTGTGCCAGTAGATTGCACAAACATTGTTGCACCATCTAATGATTGCGGTCTTACAAAGCCAGTACCAAATGGTGTCTGCGCAGATATCTTTGCATTGGTTGGTGTTGTTGGTTGGTCTGAAAAAGCTGGAACATAAAACTCTGAGCGAGAAGCAAATACCTGCAAGTCACGATTAGAAACAAGGTGACGTATTTGATTTGTTGCACCAATGTTTGCATCTAAATCTAATGCATCATTATCTTCTGCATCACCTAAATCAAAGTTAAAATATTCACCTGTCTTTGACCCCCACAGCCCGTCTGGTTGCGATGGTGTGCCGCCGAACCACAATCTATCTTCATGGAAGGTTACAGCCGCAGGGAAGCCTCTGAGCGAGGAATAAGATTGCTCAAACCATTCAGTAGTAGCCGCACTACTTTCAATGGTTGGAGAGCCACCACCAATAGCTTCTGATGTTGCAGAAGAGCCTGCTGTTACTTCATAAACATTTTTATTTATAACGCGGCTTATAGTGCGTGCGCCATTTATATTAGCCGCTGAAATACCACCAACGCCACCTGCATCTGCAATTGTTACAGATGCACCTGATGATAAACCATGCAACGCATGTGTAATTTCTATTTTGTTTGAACCATTCTTCGTCTGAATAGCATCAACATCTAATTGTGTTTTGAGCGTGCCTGTTATGTCTGCTGTTACTGATGTGCCACTTGTGAATGTTTTTATTTCTGCTTCAGCATCACCAATCAAAATCTTCACACCAACATGGTTGGCTGTAAAATAAGACGCACTTGAGGTGAGTGTCACACCAGCACCACTGGTTGCACTTGAAGATAGTGTCACACCATTGGGCTGAAAATTATAATAAGGCTGTAATGTTCTATTGCCATCAATAGAAGTATCAAAAGAATAAAGTCTTACCTCAAAGGTGGTAAGTCCAGTTCTGACCAGAGTTCTGCACAAAAAAGAAGTGTGAGCGATAAACATAAAATCGCCTCTTTGTGCATAAGTAAACTGATTAAGATTGGTGTTGGTAATAGGCAAAGCATTGCCATCCACATCAGCAGTAATTGTCTGAATGTGGGAAACCACATTTGTTGAGAGAACGATGCGGAAGATATCAAGTTGACCACTAGAGAAAGCAACAATGTATTTCTCGTCATCAGAAAAAACAAAAGGTTCAATACGTATTTGTTGTGTTAAACTACTGTTATAACTATGCGTAAAATTATAAAGACGTTTGGTAGCAGGGCGTTTTAGAACACCGCCTTCTGCGCGTATAAAAAAGTTTTTTACAGATTCACCAGCTTGTGTGTAGACAGGACTATCTACGCGAGAAGTAAGTGAAGGGTTTATTTCACCAAAAGCAAAGTTATTAAGCGGTACACGAATACGTGGCATTAGCTTCGCCTTTCAGAAATAAACCTCGATGTTACCAATCTACGTGTTGTTTGTTGCTGAGAATCTAAAGTCTTTGCTTGTTGCATAAGCTGTTGAGCTTTGCGTTCCATCATCTGAGCCATTGCCTCATCTCTTGCAATAGCCAGCGCAAATGAAGCGGCAAGCGCATATTCAACAGCTAGTGTAAAGTAACTTGGAAAGTCTTGTTCCAATGCTCTGAATGTATAATCTGCAACAACATCATTTGTGGTGCTAACATCATGGTAGAGCTTGTCACCATATATCGTATATTCAATTAAGTTATCTTCTACTGTAACAGCGTGAAGCATTAACAAGTCATGCGGCAGTTGATACGCTATATCAAAGCGACCCGTTGGCGCGGCAGATAATTTGTTTAACGCTTTTTGATTTGTAGCAAAACGCCATCTGCTCGTACATAAAGCTGTACGAACTGTATCTTCATACAAGTTTGAGGCTACAAGAGCCTCGGTGCTATCAGCCGTAAAAGATGTGATTGGTTCTGCACCAATCAAAATCAATCCGCGTGACGCTATATCTATTCCTGAGTTTGCCGCTGTAGACATGTGGGTATGGGGGGCTTACGCCCCCCACTCCTTTAGTCGGAATCGGTGTTTGTGATAGCAACGCCGTTTACAATGTCGATGGTTGTGCCATCATTTTCATTGCAGTAAGCGTGGCTCACAACAGGTGTACCACCAGTAGATGTTACAACAATCATCACATCATTTTTGCGAATCATATTGATGGCATCTAAGAAGTAATCTTCAGTATTCACATCTGCAATTGCATCCGCAGTTGTGTAGTTCCAAAGATTAACACCAGAGGCAGTAGCCAAGTTAGTTAAACCTGATGCTGAAAAAGCCATTTTCTACTCCTCTTAGTTGTTATCAAGGACTTCATAGACACCGTTATCATCGATAACTTTAGCGCCCATGCTCATCATTGAAGTTGCAAGATGTGCGGCTTTCTGCGGCACATAGTTGATTTCGGTCTGCACATCAGAGTTGATGCCCAAGCCAACTGCACTTGTATGGTAGGCAATGTTCTTACCAGCAGTGATTGCTGATGTTGAGAAAATCTTGAAGCCCAAGAATTCCTTCATTGTCATACCACCAGCAAATGGCAAGTTCTGCTCACCTACGAAATCGCTTGAAGCAAATTCGTTGATGTTGAACAGATCCGCATAACCTGCTGGATGCATAGCTAAGTAACGACCACCATCTTCTGGAATGTTTGCAGTGCCGAATGTTTCAAACAGAGTTAGCAAATCTGCCTTATCAACTGCGGCGGCAGTTGAATTAATCTGTGTTGAATTTGCACCTGCATCCATTGCAGTATATAGCAAGTCATCAGTCTTACGACCAAGAGCGGCGGCGGCAGACTGTGCTACTGCTTGACGCTCATCGATGTTTGTCTTTAATTCATCCAGCTTATCAATATATTCAGCCGCATAAAAATCAGACATGGTAGCTTCCACATTAGTATGCGCAAGTTCCATTGCAGTTACATCACCATTACGTGACTTTGTTGAAGCAGAGCCAGTACCGATTTTCTGAAAGCGTACAACGCTACCACGGACATTACCTACTGTGCGAACAGTGTTACGGAGCTTTGACCCCATACGCTGGTATGCCATGTGAACTTCAGTCTCGAACTGCTTGATAAATGCGATATCAATTGTATTCGCCATTTTATCATTCCCTTCAAGATTAAGATTTACACTACATCACAGTTGTCCGTTTCGCTCTTCATCCAGTTATCCAATAAGGGCTGTCAGTTAAAAACAGGCTGTATGCTATTGGAATCTCACTTCAATCGCTTCATCGCAACGCACAAAACGTAAACATGAATATCCGTTTACAATGGTAGCCTCTTCTCCAAATGCAAAACCTAACCAATCCAACCACTTAATAGTTTTGTTATGGTCAGTAGGTACGACATTTTCTACAAGGTCGTAACGCTCTGCTATCCAGTTACACATGAGTTTTGAGTTGCGTAAGAAAGGGCGGGGATTTTCATCTAAAACATCTGAACCTAACATCCAAATGCTTGCGCCACAAAAATCATCTAAGTCAATAAAGGGTACAACACCAAACATACACACAGGCTCATCTTTCCAAATGCCTGTCCATGTATATGCATTCTTATACCGCAGAGGAGCATGAAGCGCCCTCCACGGTGTAGATGAATGTATCATGCATTCGCGCACATCTGATGGTCTTAAACGATGCTGAAGATAACCAGCATGTTCAACAGTAGCTTTTACAATCTTTGCATCGCCATCAACATGAAATGCATCAACGGTAGAGTTTGGAAAAACCTTCTTGGACTTTTTGAACATAAGCATTATCCCTTTTTGCTGGATTCCAATAACGCTCATCTCGCATCATCGATTGCAATTCACCTTCATTCAAAGGCGCTATGCCACCTGTGTTGCCAGCCAAAGAACTATTGCCCATCTGGTTCATTAAAAACTCAAGCGCCTCAATGCCCTGTGCAGTAGCACCAAGACCTAAAATGGCATCTTGATATTCTTCTGGAAAGAATTTCTGTGACCACAAATCTACAGCTTCAATACGTGCATCTGCATTTTCACCGAGTGCTGCTTTTTCTGTATCAAGGTCAGGCTGACCAGCATTCAAAGCTTGGGCATACATATTGATGCCTTGCTCAAACTCTTCTTGGCTGTATGCATTTTCAAACGCATGATTTGCCCACCACTGGAACAACTCATTATCATTCACAAGCTCATCATCTAATGTTTCTGGAACAAGATAATCACCTGCTGTAGCTGGTCTATTTGCCAGCGCTTCTGCTTCAAACTCAGCAACAAGAGCTTGTCTCATTTCATCTTGTGATGTGCCAAGTTTGCTTTCAAGTTGGGAATAAGAAGATGCCAAATCTTCTGGTGTATTAAACTTTTCTGGCAACCATTCTGGTCTGGCAGGTGCTTCTGTTGCTTCAACAGCAACTTCTACATTATCTGCTTCACTCATTTGATTTTACCTTCTCGCCGTGTTGAACTCGTCTTTCAATAAGACCTACAAGAAAACGCTGACCTTCAAGATGACGAAGCTCTGCGTCAGATGCGCCACCACCAGTGACGGCTTCAATGGTGATTGACCGCAAATATTTAAGCACCTGTGCGCCAGTTGGCGTTCTAAACAGTGCGTTTACATTTTGAGAAATTTGTTCGTCCTCTGCTTTGGGGCGAGGAAAACCATCAAGTCCTAGGTGTTTCGACATTTGCCTGTTGCTGTTGTTGAGCCATTTGTTGTGCCGCCTGCATTAACTGTTCGCGCTCCACCCCATCTCTTACCAAGCTGTCTGGCACACCAAACTTCTTAGCAAGAAAAACTGCAACCTCATCAGACCTAATAAGAAGATTTAAAATCTCAGGCCCGAATGTTCCCCCAACTAATTGCAGGTAACGTGATATAGAAGATATGTCTTGATTAGCCTGTGCTTGTGCAAGAGGCGATACAGACTTTACCTTTACTTCTCTGCCATTGACAGTTGGTAAATCAATTCTTCCCTGCTTCTTTAGAATATAAACTACACGCTGAAGAATTGGCTGAACCATCTCCGCTTGCAATCTGCCAAACGCTGAACCAATACGTCTAGATAAGTCAGCCATGCGCTCTGCAACTTCTGTTGCTGAAGCTGGCGTCTTGTTTGGATCGCCAAGCATATCATTATATAATGCACGCTTGATGTTGGAGCGCATATCATTTAGCACAAGATTAGCAACATTAAAGTCACCTGCCGCTTTGATTGGTTGTAATCCAGCAGAACCCATAGCCTTTGGAATGATAGTCCCTGGAACGAGATTAATTGTATCTGTGTTTACAACGCCATCATCATCCATCTGGTAAATACCAGAGATAGCCATCTGTGCATTTTCAAGAATTAATTCAATAGTAAGGTTAGTTGTCTTGATAGCTGAAAGCGCATTAACAAGTGGCCCTCTTCCATATATTTCACCTGCCGCCTTAGACCAGCGGAAGCAGATAAAAGGATTAGAACCAAGACCTGTAAACTTTTCGTGGTAGATTACAGACTTATCTTCAACATCGATAACAAAGAAATCATGCGCTTCTTCATTGCGCTTTTCATAGTTACGACACACGATTTCAAGCATCTTACACTTTGCATCGGGATTTGTTGAAGCTTGTCTAACCAACCTCTCTGACAAGATTGCTTTAGGGTAAGCAAGCAATATCTCATTTGTCTTGAGAGAGCGCTCTCTATAAACATGATCGATGCGGTCATCCGCACCTGTGTCCAATACCACAGACGGAAGTGGAATCGCGTTAAAGCGAAGCGGATTAACGGCATCACCTTCTTCACATAGAAGCACACCTGTACCGACAGCCAAATCCATAAAACTTTCATGTACTTCTTGCCCGAAATTAGAGTTTTGCAAAACCTCGAATACATATTCTGTAACCTCGTCAAGCTGGTTATTCACTTCATCAACTTGGTCTTTGGGAACTTCTGAACCAGCAACAAAGTCTGCCCAACGTGCAAAGTTTGGCACTAAGCCAGACTGAAGCCGTGATGCAAATTCTTGTGTGCCGACTACAGCAGTCTCATCAAAGATGCGGTCATCTCTGCGTTGCCCTGATGTTTCATAATAAAAGCTTTGCCGCATGGGCAAAGCATACTCATAGCACTCATCAAATAGAGGCTCGAAGTTTAAACGCGCTGACTTGGCACGTTCATATTTTGCAAGCATACGCTCTGCGGTTTTTTCATGCATTAGAGCGTTCCGTCAAAGTAACCCATGCCGCCTTTGCTACCAGTGAGCAAAGACACGCTTCCCATACCACCACGCTTTTTTTTCACAGCACGCGCGAGGTTATCTTCTTTGTTCTCAGCTTTTTTAGAAAGCTCTTGAGACATTTCATTTTCGCGCTCAATCTCTACATTAGGATCTACAGCAGGCGCTTTAGGTTGCTTCGGTGCTACACACATAAGACAATCTCCTTATACCTTGTGATATGTTCTGCGCTTTTGCAGAGCAACGCACAAAACTACATCCTTGACCACAAACCAGCTCTTCTTTGTTTTGGCTTGCGAGAAAACACATCAAAGTCTTTGCGTGCTTGAAATGCATTTGTTGCATTACCAATGTTCTTCATAATGGCTCTGCCTTCACCAGCACCCAGCATTAAATACTGCACTGCATCATGTATGTGAGAGAAGTGGTTCTTTTCTGGTTTGTCATCATAACGCTCACCTGATACCTGCAACCTTCTATATTGATAACCACCCTCAAAACCTTTGATGATTGTGCGGCAACGTGGGTCAATCAAAAGCCCAGACTGCCCGTCAACCATCCTCCCCAATGGTGCTGAAACTGATTCCAGCCTAAGAGACACATCGTTTGATGGCGCTGGACGAGCGTTAAGACCTGCACTTCGTAATATTTGGAAGGGCGTAGATTCATCTGTTTGAGCGCGAAAGTCACCTGCTGGGTCACCAAAAATGATGACCTCAGATTGATTATATCTTGTAGAAATTTCTTGTCGGAGGACTTCGGTAAATTTAACGATGCCCATATCGAATGCCACTATCTCCTGTAATAGTAGCCAACGTCCACGCACTTTTTGCCCAAACACACCAGCAGGTGTTAAACCAAAATCAATGCCAAGGTAAATAGGCACACCCGCCGCAACTGGTATTTCTTCTTTCGCAACATGAACGTCAGTTGCAAACATTGGATAAACAGGTTTACCGTCTTTGATAGAGCCAAGGCGGTTCATCACATACACATCTATCCAACTCTTCGTCTTGCCCTGAACGATATTCGGATAATAATCTTTCCTCATATTGTTTTTGTTTTCTGCGTTCTCGTTGGGCATATATCCTGTGACGTTTCCATCTTCCTCTTTTATTTCCAGCATGCCTTGAGGTTGAGTGAAGAACTCCCAATTGTCTGGCTTGACCAACATCTTTGCCTCTTCCTTGGCAATGTGATCTGGTATTGGAACTTCTCCTGACATAATTGGCCACCAGTGATCCTCCTCTGGAGCATTAGTATCTGCAATTACTCCTGTCCAAGTACACCCGCCATCCTTCATAGAAGGGAATCTTCCTACGCGCATTGAACAAGCATCAATAATAGACTTTGGAATCTCACGCGCTTCATTTACCCAGATGCCTGTAAGCTCTAAGGAGAGCAACTTTTTTACATCCTCTGGTCTATCAAGAGCTAAGAAGATAACTTCCAACTCTAGGTCAGCGCGTTTAATGTTGTGAGTATAAGGAACAGACCATTGAAACTTTCCCCACTCTTCTTCGGGAAACCAATCAAGCCATGTCTTAATAGTTGTGGTTTTAAGTTGGGGGTTTGTGTTTCTAATAACAGCCCATCGTGAGCGGCGAATGCCATTCTTATCTTTTTTCTGTTCAAGAGCGCGTCTAAATAATTCAACACAACAACAAACAGATTTACCAGAACCAACAGGCCCACGCAGTAAACGAAAGAATACATCTGATTTCATAAACGCTTTGAGCGTGTCACCATCAGGTTTGTATTTAAATGTTGTCAACTTTATGATCCTTACCGAATTTAATCATGCGCTCAACAACCTCTGGCGCTATGACAGCAATAACTTTGTCTGCTTCTCTGTCGGTTTGGAATTGCTCTGGATGGAAGGCAAGGTGTACACGCTTTACAATGTTGCGAAGAAGAGCGCGTTCATCTTTGGTGATGGTATGCAAAAAACTCATGTGCGATATGCCTTTGTCTTTTTTGCAACTGATTTTGGTTGCTGAGAATGTTGTTTACCAGCTTTGATGGCTTTGCGTTTGGCGGCTGTTGATGCCGCATATTCTGCTGATGAAAGAGATTTGATTGCGGCGGCTGGAAGGTAGCGTTCACCTGTAGCATCTTTTCCTTGGGTTGATGGCTTACCAGATTTAGTGCGCCATTTTTGTTTAGTCCAATTGCGCAAAGATGCTTGAGATGGTTTTAAAGCCATAATTTTTTTCTCGCTACAAAGTATAATGTTCCAAAGATTAATAAGCCCGAAACTAAAATTAATGCGAATATGCCTATTGTTTCGATTAGTTCTTCACGTTTTCTTTTGCGCTCTGCGATATCTAACTGCCGTTGTTTGCGTGCTTGTGCTTGATACTTAACCCAATCAGGCCACAAGCCTGCCCTGCCATATAACTGCATCCAGCTTTGAAGCTCTGCTTCTTGCTGTTTGATTTTTTCAAGCGCCATAAATTCTTCAAAGTCATTACCAAATACACTAGCTTTCTTCTTGCGTTGCCGCGCTTGTAGACTTTCTTTTGCGCCAACAAAATCTTTGATAGCTGACCCTGCGTCAGCAAGTTCGCGCCCATTCGCAATAGTTTGCTTTATGATTGCGAAAGCACCGTTGATTGCCGCAAGCTCTGCTAACATTAGCTAGTATAACCGCCTCCCTTTGCTTTATAAGCCTTGGCTAGCATTTGCGCTTTTCTTGCTGACCACTGACCTTTTTTGCCGCCCTTGTCACTAGCTTTGATGCGGTTAAAGAGCGCTTTACGCATAGTAGGGTTGGTATAATTACCAGCCGCGTTGACAGCCATTAGTACCCCCGTGAGTATGAGCCAGCCGCAGGTTCACGCTTCATTAAAGAAGCAGGCTTTTTCTTCGCGGCAGTTTGTTTTTTTGCTGCTTTTTTTGCGGCGGCTTTACCAGCTTTGGTATATGGAAATTTTTTCCCAGCTACGTTAGGCATTGTTAACTCCTTGCTTTGTTTCTGCCGCGAAGCATTGATTTCTTTTTTTGTTCATAAGCACGTTTCGCACGTTCCATCTTTTGTTTCATTGCCGCTTTTTCACCACGCGGGTCGCTACTTCCCTTTGGCTTTGCCGCATCTTTAGAACGACTTTCTGCACCTTGTTTGACAGATTGTTGAATAGAGCGCGTTACGTTTTGTTGTGCGCCTTTGTTTTTATTTTTATTGTCCATCATAGACATCTGCGTTTTAGACATACGCTTATAAGGGTTGTTGGATTTATCACCAGCTACCTTGCCTTCAGGTAAATTAATTTTCTGACCAATACGAATTTTGTTTGCGTTTTTAATTTGAGGATTTGCTCCAAGCAATGCACGTAAGGTTAACCCTTTTGATTTTGCAATCTCAGAAAGCGTATCACCCTTTTTGATAGTTAAAGATGCCATTATGCTTTATCCTTTTTGGCTTTGTTGCGTTTAGAAATAGCGGCGGCTTTTGCTCTAGCATCAGCAGAACTAGACGCACCCCACGCCATAAGGGAAAGAAGTTTTCTGGTAGGCTTGCCCTCGCTGTCTCTATCAGGACCTTTGTTGCCAGCCATGCGTGCAAGAAAGCTAGCCCTGCGAGGATTGTCACCAGACTTTACAGGCGCTTTAAGTGTGCCTTGTTTGTAACTATCGCGGCCTTTTTGGTTCAATCCACCTTTAGGATTCTTACCTGCCGAGCGTGTCCATGCTGGTGTTGTTGCCATCAACCAAAGCCCCCCACTTGCTCAAATAAGGTTTCCATACGCTTGCCAATGCTACCTTTTTCTTTTTTCTGTTTGTCATATCGTTTTTGATTGGTATCGCCAGTAGGTGTGTAAGTATTCCCGCGCCGTTGGAGGTTGTTATCCAAATATTCTACTGGTGCTTTTAATGTGTCGAAAAAGTTTTCAATCATGCCGCCAGCATATTGATTTGAGAATTCATCCCATGCTTGTTTACGCTTGTTAGTCATCGGACCTTTGAACGTAAAATTTTTTGCATTCTCTGGAATGTCATCATCAAAGTCAGTGTCTATTACATCTGGCTCATTAGGTATCTCAATGCGAACACGCATCGCATCCTCGCGGCTTGAGCCATCTGGATTCTCTGGCATCAGCTTGCCGCCCAAATATCTGGCAACCATGAAAGGGTTTTTATCTTCTGCTGACATCTTGACAGCATCAAGAAAGCTTATGTTCTGAAAAGGAGAGAAGTCATAAGTGTCAAACACCACATACTTGCCATCTTTCTTTGTAAGGCCATAAGAGCCAAGAGAGTTGTCAAGCTCATAGTTCTTGCCAGTGGTCATCATTTGAACAACCTGCCCTTCCTTTAAATCAGGATGAGCTTCTTGCGCAATTGAACGCAGTAATTCGATAGCTTCGCCAGAAATATTTTTTTCAGTAATGTTGCTATCAAGTGGGTTGGCAAACTCTGGGAGAAGAGAGTTTACCACACCACGAATATAAAAGCTTTTGTGAAGCTTCATATCTTTTAACATGTCGTTCAAATTTGCCATTCTGCAATATGTGCAATATGGCAGTGATTATTCAACGCACAAACATAACCGAACCTTGAGAGAAAAAATACGAGTGAAGGTGGGGGTCGAGGGGGGAGGCGATAGTTTTTGACCCCCCCTGCCTATGTTAAGCTATCCAGTTATGTGAGCCGCGTGCGGCCAAGCGAATGCGCTAGGCCGCAGACTAATGCACGGGCTATGCCCGTTCCGTTTAGTCTCCGCGTCTCGCTTTATCATGATAGGTCAATGTTGACAGATATGTCGCCAGCGTGGAGGTGCATGTGTCGCTCGGGGGCTTTGAACCCTGCGCGGTCTAGGATATCTTTGCTTGCTTCTAGTTGCACGTACTCACTCTTAGCCCCCCGCGACAACTGCACTAACTTCGCGGCGGCAATCGTAGCACTCACGCCCATACTCTCTGCAATCCTCTGCATCATGTAACTTTGCACATGCGGTAGGCGCAAAGCCTTGCTGGCAGTCACTCTTCCGCTGTCACCCGAAGCGTAACCAGCCAAGCCAGCGGCCTCTGTGATACTGCATCCATTTGCTACGAGCGCATCAACCAAGGCCGTCTGCTTGGCGGTAAGCTTCTTCCCCGCTATATCAACATCACTCATCTTATCATCCTGTACAGTTGACCCCCCCTTGTGTTCCCCCCCTTTATGAACTCTCCACAAAACAGGGGTCAACGCACAGACTGTAACCATCTGTAATGTTTTGCGTTACTTTCTGCGTCTCCGTGTGGTGGCAGCCAACTCCCGCTGAATCCTTACCTTGTGTCGCTTGCCGATAAAGACAAGGCCAAGCGCTGTCGTTCGCTCTGCTCCGAGCCTTGTCTTTCTCGGCTAGTCGCTCCACTAGCGGGCAGATTCATACGCGGGAGATTGGCTCCCGCCCAAACAAACGGAGACTAAAATGAAGAAAGTAAATGCAAAACAGTTAGAAGCGATGGTTACAAGTCTATACGGACATCTAAATACAAACCTATCCGATAATTACCCTGCGTACTCATTCGTTGGTAACATGATAGAACAAGCTATCTGGAACAAGAACAACAAACTGAATGACGCGGCTGAAAAAACCGAACGAGTTGCATCGATGCTTGGCGAAAACATCGCTCAAGAATCCACCGAAAACGGTAGAGTAACGCACATGCCCAATGGCACAACTGCCATCGGTTCACGCAACTTCAGCCAGCACAGTGTTGACCAGTTGATTGCATATGCTGACAGAGATGAAACAGAAGCTGAAGCACACGCCGAAGCTGAACAAGCTCTGCGCGATGCTTACAAACAAATCTTTGGCACTGTATTTAAGTCAAAAGCCGAGCGCAGATCTGGGTCGATGCCCAAGACGGATGCGGCGGCATGGCTAGCAAAGAAAAGAGCTAGCTAGTAAATCTCACATCCTCCCGAAAGGAAGGGCTAGCCCTCGATGGGTTAGCCCTTTTTTTATACGCCAAGCATGCCTGCCCGTAATCCCTAAATAATGAAGGGCTGGCATGCGTCTTTGGGGTTTGCGCTAGCCTTTCCAAACAAGCATGTATTCCCACAACAAACTGCACAAACGCACAATAAACTTAATTTAAATATTGATACAGCTGCAATAATGCAGTATTATAAAAGTAACACCAACGAAATTAAGGATTTAGTCATGCGTAAATCAGATTATGATGCAATCAATCAAAAGATTATCTCACAACTTAATGAAGGCGTGCGCCCGTGGTGCAAGCCTCACAACTCAGGCATGGGAGGCATGCCGCTACGTTCATGTGGCACGCCCTACCGCGGCATCAATATTATTCTGTTGTGGTTAGCTGATTATGATAATCCATATTGGCTAACCTTCAACACAATCCAAAAGCTTGGCGGCTCTGTCAAAGGGCAGAAATCCCCAGCTAAAGTTGTTTATGCATCCAACGTGCGCAAAGAAAACGATGATGGCACAAAAGAAAGCTATGGTTTTCGCAAGCTTTCATCTGTGTTCAATGCGTCACAAGTTACAGGATTGCCCAGCCATTATTACAACAAGGAAAAAACTTTTTATAATCCTGATGACAAGATGGCAGATATTGATGCGCAGATTGCAAGCACTGGCGCTGATATTCAAACCCGTGATGGCACGCCATGTTATATCCCAGCAATAGACCAGATAAGAATGCCAGCCTTCGATGATTTTAGATCCGCTGGCGATTATTATTCAACTCTATTGCATGAGCTAGCGCACTGGACTGGGGCCCAATCTCGTCTTGATAGGTTGGATATGAAAAACAAGAAAGGTTATGCCTTCGAGGAATTGGTAGCCGAAATATCTGCCGCCTATCTCATGGCTAACTTAGGTATCTCTCCGCAAGTACGCGATGACCACGCCGAATATATTGGCGCATGGCTGAGCGCATTAGACGATGACCACAAATATATTTTTGATGCGGCAAGTGCCGCACAAAAGGCTGTTGATTTTGTCATGAATGAAATCAGCAACGCACAACACCAACTGTTAACCGCTTAAAATAGGAGCTAATCATGCAAGCTATTGAACAATTAAAACGCCTGCCATTACAGGTAACAACAATCATAGATGTCCAATGTTTGGGCGAAACGCTAGGCCGCAAGTTATGGCCTAGCGAATATCAAGAGGTAATCGATTATCTCTTTGCAAATGATTCATCTGCCAAAGCCACCGCAAAAGCGGCGGCAGATGTAACATTTGAAATCAAACTCAATCAGATGGAGGAAGAGCATGAATATTCAAGCCAATTCATCGACGTGTAACACCATGTCTTGGGCCGATGCCTTTGCCATTGTTCACAAGTCTATTGAGTTAGATGCTCAACGCGCAGAACGGGATGCAGAATATTATGAAGATTCTCACAATCCAGATCCCGAAAATTTCTCGCACGCATTTGCCGCCGAACAAGCACGCGAACGTGCGGCTAAACTGCGTGAAGCTTTTCAAGTTATAGCGCGTGGATTTTAAATCAATCGTGGTGCAGGTTTCTTATTATCTGCACCACCATCCCTTCAATATCCAACTCTTTTGCTTTATATATTTGCGACCCGCTTATAAATTTATTAGCCTCGCTTGTTGCTTCAAGAACTAAAAATTTATCTTCAAAAAATGCCACAACAATATCGCCAGCCTTGAATGATTTTGATTTGCGAACAATCAAAATATCATCAACTGCCATTTGATAAGCAGGCCATCCAACCCCAAGTTGGTAAGCTTTTACTTCGCCTTTAATACCCCACACAGAGATCACCCCTAACCTATTGCGGTTTTCTGAGTACAACGCAACAGCATTAATTTCCCCCTGCTGTATTGGCACTGATGAAAATGTTGGCGAACTGCCTGCAACATACGCCAGTTTAGATATTGTTCTTGAAGATGGTATGTTGACTGCATCTTTCAAAAAACGAGTTATATTAGTTGGTGATGTGCCAGCCAGTGAAGCCCACTGATTAGCTGACCATCCTTTAGCATCCATTACCTGACGCATCCAAACACGAATCGCTCTGGTTTCTGGCGTTTCCATAAACTACCCCTGCAAGTGGTGGTGACATATTCCCGACTGACGATAACTTGCGATTGAGTCGCAAGCCATAGGCACGATGTTTCATTCCCCTGCGCCTTCCCATCGGTGGGGCGTGAGGTACATTTTCCCAATGTGCAGTACAAGTAGACAAGTGCATATCAAACCTCTTGTAAAATTACATGCTAAATTAACGCACTAATTTTTTGTGCGTTTGTTGATGCTACTGCATTATTGCATTATATACAAGCTATGAAAAGTTACATTACACAACTCACTGAATTATCCGCGCCAACTGGAATTAACTTAATGTTATTTTTCAAACAAGCTGGCGTGCCAACCTCAACATATTATCGCGCTAAAGCAGGGAAAGATTTGCGTCTATCAACAGCAAGGAAAGTTGAAGATGCGATCACATCTTACTCACTACACAAAGCCGAAAGCGAATACGACTAGCTGGCAAAATTTAATAACGTCATTGGTGAAAGCCAGATCAGATAAAGGATATTCACAAGAAGAATTAGCGCATCGGATTGGCTGTACCTCATCTCTTATACACAAATGGGAGCAAGCTAAACGTGTGCCTTCTGGTTTCATGTTAGCCTGTTGGTTGGATGCGCTGGACGCGGAAATCAAAATCGAAATCAAAGAATAAACTTAAAGCAAGGCATGCAACTTGTGAGCATTGCAAGGTGACAACCGAATGGTACACCAAGCTTATGAGTGGCTCGATATATTGTCTTGATTGTATGGAGTATTATGGATGGCAACATCTCAGCGCAGTAAAGGAAGCTACCATGAAAGATGGTGGTGCGAGTTCTTCAAAGCCAAGGGTATCCAAGCGGAAAGGCAACCGCTCTCTGGACAATTGGGAGGAGAATTTGCTGGCGATATCAAGCTCCAAACCAAGTTCGGAAGATTGGTAGCTGAAAGTAAATACCAAGCAAAAGGCAGAGGTTTTTCTTTTCTAACCAAAACACATAAAGAACAACCAGCCGATATCTATTTGCTCAAGCAAAAAGGCAAGCCGAATTTTATATGTATTGAAGCAGACAATCCGTTGGTGGAGAAGTTGTTTCGCTGGCTAGGCGGGGAGGAATCTGCCTAGCCAGCTTCAACATTAACGCGCATTGCAGGAGGTTTGCGCAAGTTGATACTGCATTAATGCATTGCTCACGTCAACCCCTTTATGTTATACTGCAAATATGCAATAGGAGGTTTGATGTTTCATCACATCGCATGGGCTATGAAAGCCCAAACACCAGACGCTTTATCACGATGGCTGTTAGTTGTTCTTGCTGACCATGCCAATGAGGATGGCAAATGCTGGCCTTCACAAGCCACGCTTGCCAGACGCACAGGCATGGGCAGATCTACAGTCAATCGTAAATTAGAAATGTTAGAGCAAGCTAACTTAATTCATCGCATTTCTGGAAACAGTGAACGCTCCACTATGTATCATCTGCTAGTACCAGAGCAAGACAGGGTAGTACCAGAGCGAGACAGGGTAGTACCAGAGCGAGACACTAAACTACCATTAAACAATCATACTCTCTCAGATGAATGGAAACCATCTGAAGAATTAATCGCATCTATTAATGAGGTTGCACATCGTAATGGTCAGGAGGTAAACCATGACATTGAAACAGCTAAGTTCATTGCACACCATCAAAGCACAGGCAAACGGCTCAAAGATTTCAAAGCCGCTTACAGAAAGTGGTGTTACAACACTGTCAGTTTCGCAACAAGAAACAGCACTGGCAAAAATGGTGGCGGGGGATATCAACAGTCATCGAAGAACGAACATGGTCGAAGATGGCGTAGCTTCATTAGTAGCGCTGGAAACAAAAATTAGTAAAGACTTTGAGCTTATCCGCTACAAAATACCAGCAGATTCTCCGCTTGAAAATTTAGAACAAGCCATGCGCAGAGTGCAGGCTTCTATGATACCGCTTCCCAAAGAAGAAATAGAACAACGCCTCACTGTATTGGCAATGATTGTCACCATCCCTAAAGATTTCGATGACGAAATTCTCGCCCTCAAACGAGGAATTTTGGCAGAGAAATTAACACAATGGCCTGCTGATATTGTGATTGAAGCCTTTGATAAAGTTGAAAAGAGCTGCAAATTCTGGCCTACACTTGCAGAGTTTGCAGAGCATTGCGAATGGAAGGTAAGACCACGCAAACTTTTAATCGAAGAACTGCAAAAACGCATTGATTACCGATAAAAACCATGTTATTGTTGCATATATGCAGGAGGCATTATGTCTAAATATAAAATTTATTTAACCGAAAACGAAGCGAAAGCGCTCGTTGCATTAACAGAAGATAGCATCGTCACACGCATGCTCAAAGCTACGATACTCAAAGCATTGTTGCGCGTGGTCAATAAGATTGAGATGCAATCAGATTGGAGGACATTCTAATGGAACGCAAAGGTTTTATCGGAGGCTCAGACCTCTACTCTATTATGCGTGGTGATTGGCACGACCTATGGCTGGTCAAGACAGGGCGCAAAGAGCCAGATGATTTGTCTGGTCAGTTCAATGTACAGCTGGGCAATGAAACAGAATCTTTTAACCTTGATTGGTTAACAAAGCAGACAGGTTATAATCATCGTCAAGTTGCAACAACACTAAAACAGCAAATAATTTCTGACGTACCATATCAGGCAAGACCAGATGCAATTGCACATGACCATTCAGATAACGCATTTGCAATTATTGAATGCAAGCACACTGGCGGTCACAAAAAGATGTCAGATATTCTTGATGCCTATCTGCCGCAAGTACATTTGTATATGCGCGTCATGGATATACATCAAACAATATTCTCTGTCATCTTTGGCAATCGTTGGGAACATTGCTTTGTAGATTATAACCATAAATTTTGGATGGAAGTATCCACTCAAGCCCATGCTTTTTGGCAGTATGTCATCGAAGATAAAGAGCCAGAAAACTATCAATCAACAAAGATTGATTGGTCTGCTGTAAAGATTGATGGTCTGGTCTGCCGTGATGCTAGCCAAGATAATCAATTTGTAAATCTGGCGCATGACTTTGTGAACACTTCACAATCTATGAAACAACATGACGCTGTAAAAAAAGAATTGCGTTCGATGATACAGGATAACGAGCGTGAGGTGTTCTGCGATTTGTTGAGCATCAAACGTGATAAGCGCGGTGCATGCCGCATCACCATAAACGAAGAGGCGGTTTAGCCCCGCCTCTTCTCACACCAACTGCAAACCAAAGGAGTGCAATCATGGCACAGGATAATGTAGCCAAGCTGGAAAAGCAACCAGCAAAACCAGCAATGCCAAAAACTTTTGACGAGGCAATGCTGGCCTATCAAATGGAATCTGTTACCGCTGTCAAAGACAGCAAGAATCCTCATTTCAAAAATAACTATGCCAGCCTAGAGGCTGTCATCCAAGCCGCAAGCCAAGCTAATAAATATGGTTTGTATTTTATGCAACCTCTCGACCTTATCCAGATTGGTGAAACTGTAACACAAGTTGTAAAAACAATTATTGTGCATACACCATCTGGCGAGAAGCGCGAGAGCCTTTGCCCTGTGCGTCTTGAGGATAAAAACAATCCTCAAAAGATGGGGTCAGGAATTACCTATGCTAAACGCTATGCATTGCAATCTGCGTTTGGTCTGCCATCAGAGGATGATGATGGCAACATCGCGGCGCAACCAAAGCCGAACCAACCAACCACCAAACCATCGGAGTATTAAATGGAATATGATAACACAAATCGCGGAGCGGCATTCCCGCCTCGCCCAGAGCAGAACATGATCCTTACTGGCAAGATGAATATGCGTGGTGATGACATGCAAGTTGTTCTGATTAAAGACACAGACCACAAAGGTGAACCTATGATTGGCGTGTATGAGCGCGTTGGCCTTCTTTATAAAAACAAAGAAAAGGTTAAAGACAACGGGCCTGATTATACAGGGCCATTCAAGGACATGAGAGCCGCCGCTTGGAAAGAACAAAGCAAAGATGGCTTGGATTATCTGAGTATGAAGGTTTCTGAAAAGCAGGCATCTGGTTCAAAACAGCCAGCACAACAGCCAGCACAACAGCCAGTGGTAACAGAAGAGGTAGATGATGTTATACCCTTTTGATGATGTTAAAAAAGATTTGTCTCTTAATGATGACCGCATGCGGTATCACATTCGCAAACACAAACTGGCTTATGTAAAGATGGGGCATAAACGTTTCTTTACCAAGCCGCAGTTAGATGAATTCTATAAATGTGTTTTTGAAATTAAGGGAGCAGATGAATGCTCAGTCTCTACAAAAGAAAAGAAGTCTGGCACATCAGGGGTACTGTCTCCGATGGTGACAGAGTGGTTACAGTCAGGCGTTCTACAGCCCAAGTCAGCAAAAGAAAAGCTGAACAAGTCTGCCGATATGTAGAGCAAACAATCTTAACAGAAATGAGAGGCGGCACATCTATGTTGCCTTTCATTACCGCCGCCGACAACTGGCTTAACACAAAACCACGCGGCGCAACGGACAAATATATTTGCAATATTTTAAAAAAACATTTCGCTGACTATCAGCTTAATCATTTAGACAAAGAAGCATGGGCTTACTTTGTCGGCAAAAAATTATATGGCAGTAAGCCATCAAACATAAACAGATATCGCGCTACCTTTGTATCTATATTGCGCGCCGCATCTATTGCTGTGCAGATACCCAAAGAAAAAGAAATGAATGACCGCATTAGATTTCTTTCTTACGAAGAACAAGAAAGATTACTTGCAGAATATCCAGAATATATTCGCCCACTATTCATAACACTTTGCTATCAAGGCTTGCGGTTATCAGAAGCATTAAGATTAAAAACAAATCATATAAATTTAGAAGCGAACACATTGTTAGTAGACCAGAGCAAGAACGGCAAGCGCCGCATCATGCCCCTACATGAAAGAACAAGCATTATTTTAACGCCGTTCCCACCCGCTGGTTCTTTTATGTTTACTAACAAACAAGGTGTACCCTACGCAGACCCAAGAAATCTGCGCGGGGTACACCTGAGAGCATGCAAAAGGGCTGGCATATCAGAATTTACTATTCACGATTGGCGGCATCATTGGGCATCACGGCTGGTTATGGCTGGCGCATCGATGCCTACCCTTATGAAACTTGGCGGTTGGTCATCAGAAAAGATGGTGCTACGTTATGCATCTGTTTCTGATGAACACATAGCCGACACACTGATGAGGTTGAAATGAAAAAAAGATTGCAAAATCCGTTGGTTATATCTAATGTTTATTTCCTTGGTAAGGGTGAGGTCGCGTGTTCGAATCACGCTAGCAGCACCATCCTTGCCAAATTATTATCCTTTATATTCAGAGCCTTACGCCGTTTCTTTGTTCAAATATTATACTGCATTTTCGCAGTAATATTGGTGTTATGGTGCATTGGTTATGCTTTACAAATGCAGTTTATGGATATCAATACACATGTTCCGACACAATCTCGACACACGGAAGAAGGAGAAAATGTATGACAACATCACTTAGGCACAACGGTAAAGAGTACCGTAAAGGCGCACCATTCAAAGTAGGCATGATTGTGGAAATGTATGTTGAGCGCACTATCAGAGCGCTTGATGCAAAACAAGCAGAAGAGATTGCTATTAACCGCCAGCAAGCTAAGACAGCCACACTAAGGCGCAATGGCTACACAGTTGGTGATATTGAAATCATGAATTCAGAGGAAATTAAATGAACAGAGTAAATATATTAGACCTCGCCCATAACGCAGTAGCAGAGCGAGGTAATGATTATGGCAAGCCCAATGAAAACTTTGAGCGCATTGCTCAGATGTGGTCAAGTTATACCAATCATCCGTTTAAACTTGAGGACGTTGGCATCATGATGATGTTGGTCAAGGTTGCTCGTTTAATGGAAAACCCGCATCACCAAGACAGTTGGGTGGACATAGCTGGATACAGCGCCATCACTGCTGAAGCGATTGCCGAAACCGCAAATAATCTGCTCCCTCTTGAGGATCAGCAAAGCACTGATTCCAACTTACAGGAGAATCGTTATTAGGATCGATGACCTGCAAAATAGCTTGCCCAAAGTTCTGCTGTTCAAAGCCTTTGACAAAGGCATAAGTGTCATGGAATTTGTAACCACGCGCTCTAGCAAGCCACGCTGTGCTTTGTCTTTCTACATCTTCAATCTGAGCCAGCCCCCAATTGTGCCTGTGTCCGCTTATGTACAGATGAGCGTGACTTTTAAACCTAGCCATCTTGTTCTGGGCGTGAAGAGAATTCCACTCGGAATGACCCTTCATATCGTGCGCCGCGTGTATGCGGCACTGCCTACCGTTGGGAAAGTTGATACTAATTCTGGCTTCCCAATCTTCTCTTACGGTGTTAAGACCCGTCATCCATTTGAGAGGATCTCCCGCGCCAGACCACATATCGTGGTTGCCGCCAATGAGAACCAGAGGATTCATGCGGTCAATCAACCACTCAACTAATTTCCATGCTGTTTTATGAGATGTGTCTTGTTCGCCATATAAGCGCCCTAGACGTCCAACCCAGTTGTTCTGGTGGTCACCAAGCGAACAGCCATAGATGCCACTGTATGATTCTTGTAGGGCTAAATGAGCGCGTAATGAATCCCAATCACAATAGTTGTCATCAATATGTGGATCACCATACCATAACAAACCAATTGGTTGGTTAGATTTCATTTCAATTTCATGCCATTTGCACGCTTCTTTATGTGCTTTGCGCTTTTTAAACCGTTGATGCAAATGTTCGACCAGCGCATCAACTGGCAAATCATCTTCTGGCATTTCTGGTAAAACATAATCTACGCCGCTATCATTTGCGGCTTGTAAATGCCTGCCAAAAACAGACTTCGATATGCCCAACGCTTCTGCCGCCGCACGTACCGACCCATGTGTTTCGTAATAACTTAAGACTTGTTCATTTGTTAGCTTCGCCATTGCATTCCAACATCATAGCTCGTAGTTCCCTCCCACGATTACCAACCTGCTGAAACCATAAACTATCTTCCATCTCATAAGCCGCTTTATCCCACGCCCTATCTTCTAATGCCGCAATAAATTTCTTAAAGCGACTAAAGCGAGGCCAGCCCATATTGAATACCATTGAAGCTACAACCATTTGCGCTTGCTCTGGCAAATCTGTCCACCATTCCATGCGTTCATCTAATTCTTGGAACACAATCTCAACATCATCTTCTAAGATACACATTGCCGCTTGTGCTGAAATCGGCTGCAACAAATTATGACCATAACCAATTGTTGGCACACCTACTGTGTCGTGATACATGTCAAGCCGTAGGCCTTCATGTTTAGCAACAAGGTCTAAAAATTTTGTTTGGTTCATTTCTTAAACATCTTTGTTAATTGTTGCACACCGAAGCTAGCGGCAAACACAACCGCAACAGCGCTTTTATAAAAATCAGGCATAGCATCAAGCGCGTCAAAACCACGCCTTACAATATCTTCATGTCCAGTGAATGCTAATATAAGAGGAATAGAAACTAAGATTGTAAGCCACTCATCTTTCCACGAAGCGTTGGAGTTACGCGCTTGCTCAAGATTCCATTCTTGCTCTCCCGCCGCCACACGTTTAGCAACGGCAGTCTTTGCTCTTTGCGTTTCAACCTTAGATTCTACCCATGAGCCAGCAATGTTGGCTATTGGAGCTATCAATGCCTGTAACATATCAATACCCTATAGTGCATTAATGCAGTTTTAAACGCACAAATTAACGCAGTTTAATTATTTTTAAGACTACATAAAGAATAGATACAACACCTAACACAAGCGCAATCCACTCATTGATTGCTGGCAACCAAAGAGGTGCAGAGATACCACCAGTTGCTATAGCTATATCGTTCTGGTTCACCCTGCAATCTCCAT
>Ga0213865_10000368_pt1 | contig 30644 bp, 54 predicted proteins | sample PICome_6_FD_160100 | JGI IMG/M metagenome (GOLD analysis project Ga0213865, IMG submission 160100) | Coastal seawater microbial communities near Pivers Island, North Carolina, United States - PICO282 | ecosystem: Environmental > Aquatic > Marine > Coastal | place: USA: North Carolina...
TGCTTGCTACAGGTGTTGCGCCAAATAGCATTTCTGTTGCTATGTCACCTACGCCACGATTTATACAAGCAGGGTAAATATCGTCATACCATGTTTTGTGGTTTTTTAGCCAGATATAAACTGCTTCGTCTTTTTGTTTATCATCTAAATCTAACAGTCGAGCATCTTCTTTGTTTAGTGTGTCAATGTTAGCCCATATAAAATCATCAAAAGCACCATTTAGCATGATATAGCACCTCGCAAGCAGTCTTGGTAATCCATGTGTGAAACTAAAGCATAAATTAAAAACATTGCTAGTCCTGCCAGTAATGGTTTGTAGTCTCTTTTTGTTTTTTTGATTTCGTTTAAATCCATATAGGTTTTTTGATATTCGTAAAGCATAATTTTCTCCAGTTTGATTAGTAGCCCCCTTTCGGGGGCGGTCATTTTAAAATGTTGATTCCCAGTAACTTCTTTTAAGGTCAGCCAAAATTTCCTCTTCGGTCAATGGTTCAACATCTTTTAATGGTTTGTGATTTACAAGTTGCCAAATTTGACCATCTAGTAGTGAGTATGATTTTAGTGGTGCAATAAACCAGCTACCATCTTCAAATTCAACAAATGTAGGTTCTGAATTAATTGCTTTTTCTAAAGTGAGTTCGTACATAAAAAATTACCTTTATTTGATTAATGTAGAGACATCTTATTAGACAACTATTCTATTGTCAACAATTTATTTAACTTTTTTCCAATAAAAAGCCCCCTTTCGGGGGCAGTTATTTTATTTTGAATATCCAAGCATTCTCATTGCTTGTAGCGGTGTGTGTTCTTCTGCAAGTTTTAGATATTGTTCAACAGTTGCATTTTTTACAAGAAAATTAATCCATGATTTGTAAGGCTTTCTGCCATATTTGAATCTTGCAATAAAAGCAGGTTTCATTTTACCTACCCATGATGGGTGGCAGTTTGGATTGTATTGGTCAACTGTAATTGAGCCTTCGTATTCACCATTGTAGGTTAGGAAAGAACCATCGAAGTAAAAGTTTTCTTTTTTAAAGTTAGTCATAATTAATTACCTTTGTTTGATTAATGTAGGTTTACTCTAAAAGACAACTGTTCCATTGTCAACGGTTTATTTAACTTTTTTTTCGTTTTTTTTTCGCTGAAAGAAGCCCCCTTTCGGGGGCGGTGATTTTTAGAATCTGTACTGCGGACCTGTCCAGTTTATGTCGTAATCTTCGTATATGTTGCCTCGTGCATGATTAGTAGCAGGAGATGCCCAAGATGCCGCCATTAAGATATCACCTTCTTTAAATTTATCACCATCTGCTTTAACAATGAATCCCCACACAGAATCTCTGCCATTTTTTGTTACGACAACTCTGTCATATTTTCTGCCATTAGAGATTGATAGTTCGCGGAGTTTTTCAGTATATGCGTCTGATGCATCATATTCTGTTTTTTCAAGCCAACCTGCATAGTCTACAGATATTGTGTGGAAAAGTTTAGCGATTGCCATTTCGTAGTTCATAATTTAACACCTCAAGTTGATTAATGTAGGTGTATCTTATGAGTCAATGGATTTATTGTCAACAGTTTATTTAACTAATTCCGATTCTTTTTTCGTGGTATTTTATTTCTTGCCTGAACTCGTTTTGTAAGTCGATTACATCTTGCCTGTAAAATTTCGGGCTAGGTCTCCATGCTAATTTCTGCATCGCCCTTATGCGCCTCGCACCATACATATCTTCCATGTAGATTCGATAGGCTTCTTGGATTTTTGTAGTTTTCATGCCCCACTGGTTACAGGCGGGGCACTGCACATGGCAGTTCTCGATGTACATTTTAAAGACTAAATGCCTACGACCATAAAAATGCCCGCCCTGCATATTCTTATAGTGGTCTACTTTCCCGCAAGTTACACATTGGCAATAGCCATTGTCGTCTGATGCTTTTAGCCTAACCAATCTTTGCATTAGTTTCGCGGCTTTTTCTACTTCCTGTGCTACTGTGGGGGTTTTTCGTTTACCCATAAATTACGAATCTCCCTTATCAAGAATAATGGGCTGTTTACCAATATTAAAATCGCAAACACTGCACAAGCCATAAGCATTACCATCAGAACAAGTCCAAAGGTCAAGACTGTGACCGCAGTCGCAAAACTCTTTTCTAAGAGTATGTTTATCATTTTTTTGCTTGTCTGGAAATTGGAGAATTTTGTCGCTCATTTTTTAACCTCGGCACTACTGTCTTTCGTGAATGTTCGCCATCGGTTATATGATAGGTTATAGCGTGAGCGGCTCGCCAACTGACATATCCACCTCTAGCCGCGTAAGCATCACAGCCTGCTAGAGTCGGGTGCCTTTCTACAATAGCACCGCCCTGCTCTGCCATATTTTGCTCTGCGTGGTGGTAGTGTCCTGTGTGTATGTAGCAATAGGTAGCAGACCCCCACATATTTCTATAACGTGGCTCAGAAGCGAATAGTTGTGGTAATTGTGTATTTTTCTTTTTATGCCCATGATGAAAACCCAACATAATTTCGCCATGTAGATAAGCATAGTATGGAAATTCTGTATCGTCTACCTCTAACCTGTCATTATTAGTGTATATTTTTTTACATGATTTGCGAAGCCAAGCAGAGCCTGATTCGTCATGGTTACCCTCACAAACTAACAACCTAACTTTTTTATGTTTGCGTAGCAAAATTTCAACTGAGGACATAACGACACTAATTGCCATTTCGATTAGTTTGCCATATCTAGTGTCTGCATCTAGCACATGCTTAGATGCGGGGGTAACTGCTAACAAAGAATCCCAATGCAAAAAATCACCTTGCAGATTTAGTATAGCTGTTTCGGAATTAGGTGAACCATCTGCCATACGTTGAATGCCTGACAATGCCTCTCGTTCAGCGATGTCGATGTCCCAATCGTCGCCTGTTTCAGCACTCCATGAATACATGCCGAGATGGAAATCTGTTAACGTGTAAAGGGTCAACAGTTCGCTAGTGTGTTTGCCTGTGGTTTTTATTTTCGGTGCAGGCTTCCACTCATAGGCATCAATCGCCTCTAATATTTGTTCTTTAGTTGCGCCTTTTTTCTTTTCTTGGATATGCCACTGCAACTTTACGTCGCCATGTTCGCCATAAGCTGTAGAGACTCTTTTAGTCTCAAAGCCTTCGGCTGTTTGATGTGTTAAATCTCGATGTGGTGCTATACCTACCGAAGCGGCTTTAGCTTCTATTAGTTTCATCGCCCTATCGACAACTCGTCTGCCGATGCCTAATTTCTTAGCGGCTTTAGTGTGTGAACCTGTTTCTATTATTGCGTTTAAATATTCTTTTTGTCTGTCTGTAACTGGTATATCTGAATCTAAAACTACTCTCGGGTCTAGCTTTGCCATGCTATTTCTCCTGTTGGTTTAGATACTCCGCATACTCTGAGTGGCTTGGTATCGATAACATAATACCAATATTGGTCGCCCAATGGTACACTTGGTCTAAATAGTGCCCCATTTCTGCAGTGTTTAGTTGGCTTGTTTTTATTGTTTCCGTAACTGTTTCTTTTCCAATCTTATATGTTGTTTCGCCTAAAAACCTTTTTTTCAACCATACTTTCCAAACTAGTTCTGGTTTCTCATGGTCTATAGTGTTTCCGCGCTTAGTCATTTCTTTTGCTATTTCCCTGTACCAAATATGGCTTAGAGAGTTTTGGTCTAACGACCTAATATTTTTATATGCTGTTAGCTTAATGCATAGTGGCTGAGAAAAATCCCAGTCTTCTATCATTTGCTTAATGTATGGCATGCGTTTATCAATATCCCATTTAGATGCGATTTTTATAAACTGTCCTTGTGTCATAGTTTAACCTTTAACCATCTAGCAGATATTGCATCTGTTAAATTATCGAAAATAGGGTAGCTACTAATTTTTTTATAATTTTTGTATTGAGTCGCATGTTTTTCTACCTTAGGTCTTAATTCACTGTCGGTAATATAAGCTTTGTTAGTGCATCTTGTCGACATGCATCTATAACTAAGGTTGGCTTCTTTTGCTAACTCAGACAATGTGTATTTTTCACCGTTAATTAGGTTTTTCGATTTTGTGCCTTTGTAAACAATATATTTAGTTCTACCCATTTTGCCTTTTCTCCCCATCAAAATAATAGCCTTTTGTTTTTAAATAAAAATCTTTAGCTAGTTGTTTTGTTTCTTCATTTTTAATCCAAGATACATCAGCTAATTTATCTTCAATGCTAATATTTTTTGAACTTGTTTTGTTTTGCCTAACCTGCGGTGAACCGCCTCGGTCTTGTGCTCTGGCTAACCAAGAATTTATGAAGCGTTTTATTCCTTTTGATGTTTTTCTGCGAGTAGGGTTTGCATCTAGCCAAGACTCCATTGCATTTAGTTCCTGATAAACATCTATAGCAGGGTATGTTCTTTGCCAAGCGACGATGTCCTTATCGTCTGCCTGATAGTCAGTTCCATCATTTAGTAGCATTAGGTTCACCCCCATAAAAATATTCGCTGACACTACATTTTTCGTCGAACCTGTTTTTAACACTTATACGCCTACTGCCAATTAAATAACCAAGATTTTTTAAGTCATAAATTACAGCGGCTAATCTTGTAATGCCTAATTCGTTATAAGCATCTAAACTTGTAATTGTGCTTCCGTCTTTAATGTAATCAAGCACTCGCTGTTGTTGTCTAGTCATTTTTTTATCTCCTATGTGCTCTGCTTCGCATCGCATCGTTATTAATAAATTGTTTTTGAAAAAATTTTTAGTCAGCCATTTTTTACCCTTTAACCTGTCAAAGTTAAAATTTAGATTTGAGGGTTTTAACGACTCAATGGTTATTTTCGATTGTATCGGATATCCAACCTATCTCATTGTGACAACCAAATCACAGTGAGGGCTCTGTCTGGAGGGTCAACCACGCTCTTACGTTTTATTTAAGGTGTTCGTAAGCCTCGAGCCCAATCTTTTTTGTAGATGCAGAATTTACTAGGAAAACTTGAAAGGTTTGCTATAATTGATTCTGCTTCCGACAAAGCAACTATTACAAATTCTCTAGTAATAGTAAAGCCCTTATCTTCGGATAGGGGCTTTTTTTCATGCATTTAATAAAAATAATTCTATAGGCATATCTAAAGCTTTGCATACTTTTAGTGCTGTATCTAAACGCACATTTTCTTTATTACGCCAAATATTTATTTGTTGCCTATGCACATCTAAACGCCTTGCTAATTCTGCGCTAGAGACATTTTTTACTGTTTGTGCTTCAATCAAGCACCGACCGAAATCTACCATTGAAAATTCTCCTGTGTTATATTGTCTGCGATGGTTTTCCCCGACCATCAACTCCTATGGTTTACCCACCCCTTCGGGGGTGGGGTTTTTAACTAAAATGGTATATCGTCGTCTGCTAATGTGTTTTGTACTTGCTTAACGCCTGTATTATGCGTTTGCTCTTTTTCACTAAATTTAAGTGACAAATATTTAGAACCATTTTTTGATTCGTTTAGCCAACCGCTAACCCAATACTCCACACCACCTACTACAGCACTACCTTTACGGTCTGGGTGTTTTTCAGATTCTTTTTTGTCGTTAACAAACATCGCACCACTGTTATCTTTTTGCTCATAATTGCTCATGGTTTTTCTCCTATATAGCTTCTCTAAATTCTGGCGATTTCATTACCGCCCTTTCGTGTGTCGTAAAGCACCCACCTTTGCTTGGTGCCCTCCATAAACTCATTTTTTCATCTTCGGTGAGTTCTCGCCATGCTTCGTTAGCAGTGCAAAAATCACCTGTAGCAATTCCTAATTTAATTGCATCAATGCTATCGCGTAGGTCATCAGCTAACTCTTTATATTTTTCTGCTTCGGATTTTTCACCGCGCAACATTGCAGATTCTGCATCGTCATCTGCGTTTGGAATCCCTGCTATGCTTTGCAAAGAGTAACGACGGCAATAAGTTATAGCACTGCCTGAGGCTTGTGGGTCTTTTTTTACAATAGGCAAAAGGCATTCAGCCTCTAGCCATTGCCCAGAAATGTGCATTAACCTAGTAACTACACCTACGCCTAAATCACCACTAATTGGGAATTGTGTATAGCTGAGACCATTGTCTGCAAAAGGTTGCTTTATCGCCTTGATAACAGAGGTCAGGTCAGCATAGCTTGATTTAAAAAATGGGTTGGCACTGTCTTTAACAGCACCGCCCATCTGTGTTTGTGCGTTACATAACGCATTTGCTAACTTGTCGATAGATTCGCTAGACTTCATTTTGCTTCTCCTATGTGTTTATATTTTTTGTATAAATACTCTAAATTTGCTTCACTGCGAGCAGTTTCGTTTTGTTGTCTGGCATACTCATCACCATAACCAAAATAGTATTCGTCGCTTTGGTCTGCTTCTGCCTTGTAACCCGCATAAGCATCATATTCGCCTTTTTCATAATCAGATAATTTATCCATTAGTCTACCCTCACTATTTTGTCGTTTTGCATTGTTACCTTTGCAAAAAATTCTCTACCCTGACCTGTGATGTGCGGGCGGTTAGCACCGACCATAACGCCATCGCTAACGTACTCGTTTCCGAAAATGCTTGTTTCAATGTAATTAAGATTTTTGCCAATTTGTTCTCTTAGAACTTTTTTAGATGGGTAATTAAAAATTATCATTTGCTTGCTCCTATTTTTTTGATTTCGGCATCTACCAAATCCATCAACCAACAAATTGTGTAGATGTTGTATTCTGCTACTTGCAGTGCTTTCTTGCAGTCATTGCGTGTGTAGCCTTTGCGTATCATCGATACCATTTTATTTACAATTAACTTTTGTGCAAATTCGCTTCGGTTTGTCATTTTTTTGCTTCCTGTTTTTGATTAATGTAAATGTATCTTATTACAGTATAGGTACTGTGTCAACCATATATTTAACAAATACCGATTTTTTTTTGCAGAGATAACAGAGATAGCAGAGATAACTAGCTAGATAACAAATTGACTAAAATTTAGTCATATTGTCTAAAAAATAAACAAAAATTAGCAGAGATAAAAGAGAGATGTGTCTCTACTCTAGCCAGTGCCGAAATTGACTAAAAAACAGGCAATATTAGGTAGTAGAGATATCTCTGCTTGTCTCTGCTGTAAAATTTAAATTTGACATTGCGGTGGTTTTGTGTTCTGGTCTAATTGTTCTTTAAAAATTTAATTAAAACCTGAGGAGGTTACTATGCGTGATTACTTAAATTACCCAGAGCACACTATTAAACGTAATGGCATAAAAGTTAGTTGGCTAAATTTTGCAAATAAGGAATTAGCTGAACTAGGTGCTTCTATTGCTAAATACAATGCTGAGATTGCAATGAGTCGGGGATATGATTTTGGCTACAATTATCCAAGCGACATTACAGCAGAAGAAGATGGTACTTATACAGTGTGTGTACCTTAAACAATCAAAAGGAGAAAATAAATGTCATATATTAACGAAGTTAAAACATGTATCGAAATTTGGGTTGCAAATATTCTGCAAAAAAATCCAGATGTCGAAAAAATGTCAGATGCTACTTTTGAAGAATTAGCCGCATACGAAAATTGCCTTGAACTCATCGAAGAAATTTATGGGTTTGAAGTAACTAAAAAAATAACGCATTAAATGTTAAATAAATGGTTGACTAATGTGGGGGTGTCTAATAAGATGCTCCCATATTAATCAAACACAGGAGCAAAACAATGTTTAATGTTTACCAAATCAAAAAAAATCCAAATTTCACTGATAGTGAACTACAAGCAAGACTTGATATTAAATTTTTTGGTGCAAGTGAATATAAACCAGAACATTTCTCAATGTACACTAAAACAGCAGTTTGCGATGCTGAACATTGCGAAGAAGTTTTTGAACTTATGAATCTTTGGAATGACCGCGAAAAAGTTTACTTTTGGAATGGCGAAAGACCATACTCTTTATCTGTTGGCGATATTGTGCAACATACCGAAAGTGAAGAATACTACATGGTCGACGAAATCGGTTTTTCTACTGTAAAAGTTCACTAATTCCTCAAAGTGAGTCTTTAGCCCCCCGAAAGGGGGGTTTTTTTAGTAAGACCAGATTGCAGTTTCTGGGAATGATTTTCTATCTGGAAAATCTTCTGCTGTGCAGATGTCAAGATGAACAAACCGACCAGAGCCTTTTTGATTTACTCCGATTCGTTTTATTCCATGCTTTTGAGCAACCTCTATTAGTTTTAATGCTTTTTGACCACCTACTGCAACATCGACGGCTTTACCAGTGCAATGTGCACCTGTAGCAGTTTTACGCGACTCCAATGGGTGCAGTGGACTCCTGTAGCCACTAGAAATAGGCAATGCGAATCCACATTCTTCACGAATAGCATTTAAGATTTCTAAAAATCCTTCATCGAACACATAGTCGCCTGTGTGTTTGCATTTGAGTTCTCGCTCAGTAAAATAATTTTTCTTTTCTACTGTAGTTTCTGTTTTTTTCTTAGCCATGTTATTTCCTCATGCTCATTAGTTTGCTTGCACCTTTGATGCCAAAGCTTGAACTAATTGCTATAAATAAAAGATACTGGTACCACTCAGGCAAATCTGCTAAAGCATCAAATCCTGCCTGAACTCGGTCAATCACTGTTACATCATTAACTACTATAGCATATCCTACCATAAACACAGGCGTCGCTAATACAAGTGTCCAAAACTCGTCTTTCCACGAATTAGCCGAAGCATCGACCATTTTAGACTCCCACTCAGCATCGTTTTTAATAACGCGCATCTTAGCCTTATGTACAGCCTGTTTTTCTTCTGCTTTGTTTTTTAGATAACCACCTGCTAGGTTAGTTATCGGACCTATTAAATTTTGCCACATAATTACCTCAGCGGGTTGCTTAGATAGTCAATCGCTTCCCATAGGTCATCGGTTTCTTGTTTTATGATGTTTAGCCTATCGGAAATTTCTTCGCTATCAGCAGTAATTATTTCTGCCTTAGCGACTGTTGCCTTCATTGCCTCAATTTCTTTAGATAGCGTAGAAAGCTCAGATTTCAATTCTAACAGCTTTTCTTGCTGTTCCATAATAGTTGCAAGGTTAGTGCCTAAAGTCGCTAATTTCGTCTGTAATTGCGAAATATCGTTATCTAGCAACTGTTGCTTAATTAGTTGGATTTCTTCTTGCATCGGTGTTATGTCTGGTATCTGTTTAGCCTCTACAGCTTCTAATCTACTATACAGGCTACTCGCTGTCCATACACCGCCACCGATTGTCGAACCTATTGCAAGCACGACAGCAATCCATGCGCCTTTAAATGTTTGCCCGCCTATTTTTAGTTCACTATTTTCTAAACTCATATTAGCAATCTTCGTAATTAAAGAAACAATTGTAGCCTACAGCCATTGGGCTTGTGTTATAAAATTCTGATGCACTGCCTGCTGTAAGTATATCAGTTTCGGACAAATACAAATCTAATCCAAAGTTTTGCCCATTAAGATAAACTGCTGTGGCGTTGTTAGTGCCTGCCCAAGACATAGCGACCCACTGTTGGTTAGCATTATATGAAACTGTAGCAAGTTCGGCTGTCGTGTTGTTATTTTCCGCGCCTGTTTGCAAAAATTCGACTGCATCTTCATTTGCCGCTACAGCGATATAAGCTGATGCGGTGTTCGCATGTGTTTCGATATCGTCGAGCGATTGGTTGTATTCGTCTACAGTGTCTTGTGATATTGTCAGCACATCTTGATTAGCAACTACAAAATCTTGGACTTGTTTTTCTTCGTCTGGGGTAGATGCTTGTTCACTAATCTCAGCAACTTGTTGCACTGATGCAATTTCTACCACTGCCTCAGTAAATACATCTACAGCTTGGTCCATTAGTTGCAATGATTCGATTGCTTTATTTTCTAAAACAGTTTGCACAGACCCATAGGGTAGATAGTTTTCTATAGATAATAATGCATCATTATAAGCCTGCACCTGTTGCTGTGTTATATGTGCGCTAGTAGAAAGACTGCCGTCAGATAAACCTGTGCCTTGTGAGGAATATTCTAAAGCAGAACCTACAAGCATAACGCCTCGGTCTAATTGTTGCGATATTTCTGCTGAACTATTAATCAGATTGTCTAGTTCGTTGCTTTGTACTGCGGAACATATCAGAAATAGACTCATTGCTAGTTTCTTGCTCATCAGTTTCTCCAATATTTAAAATAGCATCATACCAATCAGAATTTTTTTCGTAATCTGGTATATATATTTCTGGATTCATTTTCATGGTCAGAAATGCTTTTTTCCCCACTACTAGCCTACTGTTTTTTAGGATTGGGCATGGTGTGCCACTTATAAACATTGATTTCCAAACTGGTGGATTATCTTGGCACATTCGCGCCACTGCCGCCACTTTCATACCCAATTCTGATAATAGCTTAGCATCACGCCTGCGATTACAATCAGGGTCTGCTTTGAATTTGCCACGCGACCAACCAATAAGAACAGTTTGCAATGATGAACCAGAACCCTGCAAACATGTCTCGATGCTGTTGCTCATATAGCTTGGCGTTATTGCCGAGCCTACAGGTATCTCACTGCTACTGCCTGCACCGTTATAAGTGTTGCTTGTAGATGTGTCTGTCGATGTGGTCGTGTTGTTAGAATTGTAATCTGACCCATCACCGTTATAAGTGTTTAGTGAGCCATCTTGTTGATTAGCTAAAACTGGTAATGTAACAAAAAAAAGAAAAAATAGTTTTTTCATTTTGACATAGCATCGATTTTTTCCATCATGTGCTTGAGGTTCTCATCAATGCGCGCAAGTGTGACTTGTTGGCTTTGCATAGTATTTTCTAGTTGACTAATTCTCGTGTCGTGCCTAACAACCTCAGCCTCTGTTTTTTCTATGTCAGCAGACAAATTAGTAGCGAAAGCAACTAATGCGATTAATTGCACCACTACAATTATAATAGTGCTAAATGGTATTTTTGCCTCACCGTTTTCTATTTTCATTAATTTGCCTAAATGTTGATGCATATATTTTTAATTATACGCTTTAAAATGTGTGTTTGTATAAACTTTTTACAAAGCCGCGATTATGAAAGCTAATAATTGTTCATATCTAACGCCTAGCCTAGTCTCTACTATTGCGCTATCTCTTAATTCTTCTGGTATACCGTCAAGACTTAGATAAGGTTCGCCACCTTCTTTTGTGTAATAAGCAGTATCTTCGATAAACATTGCGTATCTATGTGCATCTAATCCTTCGGCTGTAAAAGCATCGTCAAGTTCTTGTGCTATTATTCCGAAATGGATTCGCGCACCATCACCTTTTTCTTCTATAGCTTCTGTTCTGCGATACTTTTTTAGCAATGCTTTGCATCTTGTAGCAACTCTTAGTTCAGCGTCATTTAGTTCTTCTATGTCTTGTTTTTCGTTTGCATCAGATGAAGTAGTAGTGCCACTTGCAAAGTAGCCAATTTTGTATCTGTGGAAACTTGTGCCAAAATTTACTATATTATCGACATTGACACCAGTATCGGCATTTACAGGTAAGATGTAGGCATCGCCGAAAAAGTCGCTAAATGAAAATCCTGCATTGCCTTTGCCGACCACTAAAGCAGGCGGTGCACTAGAAAAAGACTTACCGCCTATTGTTCCCGAGCTATTATAGTTGCCTATTGTGCCAAGCATTTTTACATTTAATAGCGGTTCGTAAGTGTTGCCTGAAACTATTGGCTTTGTGCCTTTTATGGTCAGCGAACCAGTTAGACTTTGTGCGCCACTTGTACCGATTACATCTTCTGTAATGTTTATACTAGTGTCTGCACTTGTAACATTTATGCTTGTGGTGTTGCCAGAAACTTCTACAGTCGTTTGCGTAGGCGTAACTGTTAGGGTCGCAGTGTTGTCTGTCACTGCTACATTAGTAATGTTTTCTGTAACCTCTACAGTAACATCACCAGTCGCTGTTACAGATGTAACATTTTCCGTAACGGAAACACCCACTATCTAGTGACCTCTCGAGTTACCTTTGCCTTACCTTGCAAAATGCGCTCTACCTCAGTTTCAGAGCCTTCTGAACCTTTGTAGATTTCAACATCGTAAAAATAATTGCCATCTGTTAGGTGCCCAGCATGCCCATGATTGTCTGGCGCATTATATGGTAACTTCATTATTAAAGTACCATTACTGTCATAGGTGCTATCTGTAAAATCAAATGGAAAATAAGTGGCTGTATCCATTGATGTTCGCAAATGACCTCTAGCAGTATAGTCTGTTAAATTTCGCGGACTATCACCGTCTTTTACAACCAAAGTTAGTTTAAAGTCTGAACCTTGGTCTATTGTTATATCATAAATTCCTGCTGACATTGTTTTTGCCTCTATTAAGGGTCTATAACTAAATTAACTTTGTATTCTGTGTCACTTGTTGCAACACCATAGAAGTATAACAGCAAATCAGCATTATTTGCCTGTGCTGTTTGTAGTTCTGCCATAGCAGTTTCAGCATCTTCTTTTGTTGCGTGTCTGCTGACCTCGATAAACTCGTGATATGGTTCTTCAGTTATTGTTCTTTCGTATCCTACAACTATCATGTTTCGTGTTGCTCCCCTGTCATTCTGGATTCAACATTAACAACACCATCTTGCGTAGTAATAGTATCGCCACTAAAAAAGTGCCTTGCTCTCACTCTGCACTTATAGTTTATTCTTTCAATACCTAAATACGCATCAGCCCTCATATTAAAATAGCTTGTGTAAGGGTTAGACCTGTAACTCATTGCTCTTGTAGTTACAACAGCCCAAGTGCCACCAGATGCACTACCGAAAGGGTGGTGGTAAATCTGTGTTGGTATTGAAGTCGCTACTACTGCTCCGCCTGATGTAGATATATCAACGTAAGTTTTATTCATTAGTTTTCTAAGGCTAAAGTTATCAAATGTGTGTTCAGCACCAGATGTTTCAGATGTAACTTCTCCCATAACATAAACAGTAGTAACTCCAGTTGGAATTGTAATTTTGTGCTTTAGCTGTGCATTGCTTGAACTGTTATAATCTGCTGAAGAAAATATTGCATCTTCAATGTCTGTGCTTGTGGATATATGCAGTTTTCCATTTGCAGTGCTAAGGCTACTGTTTTGCCCTTTAAAAATATATCGCTCACCTGCTTCAACAGTTACAGCCTGATAAAAGTATGCCCTATCAGTGTTGCTGTCTTGCACGATTGTAGCTAAAGAGCCGTAAGAGTTAACAAGAGTACCGCCAACAGCAGTCCAATTATTAGGTAAACTTCCAGTAAAAGTTCCATTAACTACTAACTCACTTTGCTCTTCATCTTCTACATAGTGCAGGTTTCTATAAGTTCTATAAGTGCTTATGCCACCAACCTGACCAACACCAAATCGATTTAGCACTTGACCTTCAATCCATACTCTTTGATAACCTGATACTGGAGTGCTGTGATGGGTAGCTATACCTATGCCTCTATAACTTGGCGTATCTGTAGGAACTTCAACCTCAATGTATAAATAAATTGTGCTTCCTACTGTTGTGGTTTGACCTGTGCTTAATAAACCATACCAATCGACTGATATATGCCGACCTTTAATTAAATCTAGTTCAGTTGACGGTATTTCGAACTCATGTAATGTAACATAAGTGTTAAAACCTATTGACTGACCATCAAAGTAATTAAAGTAACTTTCTTGCGTAGCACCAGTAAACTTATTAGCAGTCAGCGTATTTGTTTTGATATGGTCAGCAGTTAATGTGCCATCAATGACCATGTTTCCAGATATGTGTTTTACTGCTTGACTAAATGACATATTTTAACCTTGGTCTAAATGCCCAGTTACTTGTAAATATATAGGGACAGTTCTTGTGCGAGATTTTCCTCCACCGCTAACCCAAGATGCTGTGACAGTCAAATCATATTTTACGTACGCCACATCCACATCAAATTGCTCCTCAGCAGGCAATGATTTATCGTTCACAGGATTAAGGCTATTTAAATCTGCAGGAGCAATAACTGCTTGCACTCTAAAAGCATATTCGCCCTGCACATTACCGAAATCTAGAGTGTTAAATGTAGGTTGTGTAAGTGTCGCATTAGTTTCGAAATTACTAACTGATGTTGACCAAGTTACACCATTTTCATTAGCTAAACTTTCTGCTACAAAAAACGCAAACAATAAATTAGGTGAGTGTGCGTCATTTTGTTCCATAGTAAAATTTGTATCATTGTCTGGGTGAGAAAATAAATCTATTGGATTCTGATATGTGTAAATTTTACTATCTATTGCGTTACCATCATCATCTACTTCGATTATGGTAACTTGTTCACCGTTCACAGGAACTCGCCCAAAGTATTCTGTAAAATCATCATCAGTAGGTACTATACTCGCATCTCCATAAATGATAAGAGGCAAATCGCTTACTTCATCGAATTCTTCACCATTATCAAATGTTTTTGTAGTTTCATAACTTCTGCTTTGATTTATACCATAGGCATAAATGCTAACTTTTACATCTGCTTGTCCAGTTTCGTTTGGTATAGTTATATAGTTGTTAGTAGTAGTATATTTTTTAAATTTCCACGTTGGAACTCCTGAGCCTTCACCTAAACCAATTTGGTAATAATTTAAACGCAGAGCAGGTGGGTGTTCCCAACTAACAGCGATTCCTGTTTTATAACCATTTTCAGTTCTGTAAGGCACAGCGCCAATATTTATTGTGTCTAAAGATACTCTTGGGGCTATTGACCTTGTAGGTATATTTACACTGTCGCCAGTAACAAATTCCTGTTCTGTGCTTGATGTATGATTATAAATTTCTGGCGCATTTTCTCTTGCTTCGAGGTCTATAGTTATGCCATTTTCTGTGCTTTGCAAGCGCAAACTAGTAATTTCATAAATGTTATCAGTAATTGCTAGTGCTGTGTTAGTAACCTTAATATTGTCACCGACAGCATAATCTATGCCACGAGCATTGATTGTGGTTTTTAATGTTTTTTGCATTCTAGACTTTAGCAAATGTAAATGAGCAAGCCTCTGCGCTTGCAACATGTCTGTCGTAAATGGCAAATTAAGATTTTTTCTTAAATTATCATTATCATCATCGCTATATGTCGCACTTTGCTGTGGTGGATATTCTGTTTTTACATAATTTGCTTCTGCAGAAATATACTCACCTCTGACTTCATTAAATGCTACTCGTCTTGGATTCGTGTTTGAGATAATAAAATCGCCAATTATCATATCTTCAGTTAGTGTTGTTTCATGAACGTCAGCGTATTGGTGCGGAACTATTTGGAACTTCCCATCTATAAACAATAGTTTGCCGTTCATGCAGGAAAGTATATTTTGTATATTTTCTTTATGTGTAGCTTTAGTGCTGACAACACCATGACAAGAATAGCGTTTTCTTTCTGCAGTACCACCGCCAACATTAGCATCACAGTAATTAGCGGCATCTGCAATCTGGTCCATGTCAAACTTACTAGCATCTATTTGCAATCCCCATTCTTTATAGGGAGCATATTTCATATAATCAAGCAAACATAAAACTGGGTTAGACGACCAATCCCAATTACTGTGTGAAGTTGTGCTATGCGTTGCATCTCTTGGGTCATATATTTTTCGACCTTTGATTACTGCTGTGACTTTAGGAACACCGTTTGGATACTGGTCAACGTCATACTCGAACTGTATTCTCGTATAAGTAACACCTCGCAACCTGTGAGATGTAGTCCATGTTAATGCTGTGCCTGTTAGTGTTACAGCACTTTGACCTTGCGTTCCTAATTTGTTGACGATTATTATTTTGTTGCCTGTTGCACTGCTAGTGCCATTAGATGCGAAGCGGTCTTTGTAATATCCATTGTGCCATGCGATTTCATCACCCAGATAAATTGTTTCAATTTCTTCTGCTTCACCATGATGCCAAGCAACGACAATGCCGAGAAATTCGTCTACATCACTGTAGGAGTCAGAACCATGCACATGTTGCCAAACAATAACACCGCCTTTGCGAGTTTTACCGTAAACAATTTCTCTAGTGCCTACTGGGTTTTTAGCAGTGACGTTCCTGCTAGACATTGTGTCTTGTGTTGGTTCTAGCGGTGAGTAAGCATCTTGCATAGCTTCGTCAATTATATAATCCATAACTACTACAGAAGCAAGACCTACTGCGATAGCAACACCGACAGAAGCACCAACAGCCGCCGCTGTGCCTGCACCAACTAGAAATGGGACAGCCGCCGCCATTATTTAGCACCTATAAATTTTTGATATGATTTTTCTGAAAATGTGTAACCACCGCGCTCTAACAATTTGTCGAATGGCGCATGCGCCTTCATCGCAATAATAACCACAGATACGCCATGATTTAGCAAATCCTTTTCTGCGAATTTAATCATGTTTGCGCCTGCTCTGCCTTTTCTATGTTCTGGGTGTATGTAGATAACATCACTGCTTGCCATAACGTGTTCAGCACAATGCAAAGAAGGGCTAGAAACAAAAACCAAATATCCAACCATTTTGCTATCAACTCGCGCAGTGTAGATGTGCAGAATGTTTAATTTTTCTAATTGCTCATAAACATTCCAATTTAGATTAAATGAAAGTCTGTCTCTATCTATTTCGACTTCATCATAAGTAGCTTGTACTAATGGTTCTATATCTTCTTTAATTGTTGCAATAGTTTCTCTTGCATATTTCATCAGTTCCCCCATACAAGGCTTTGTTCTTGTATTTGTTCTACGTACTCTAATGCTTTATCAGACGGAAAATCATTTTTTTGGTCTGCATCTGTATATCTTCTTACTTTTCGTTCATTAAGTCTAGCCAAAAAGTTTTGACAAACTACAGCTATCGTAATTGTTTTATTATTTTGTTGATAAACAGTGTTTTCTATTATGCCATTAAAATAATGCAAATTTTGAATAACATTAAAATCTTCGTCTAAAAATGTAAGCCATATTGTTACACTAAGCCCCTGCAGTTGTGTATTTTTCATAGAGTTCACTAGGTCTGCACTGCACCCTGATAATGTTATTGTTAAATTAGATGCAGATAAATCAACCGCATCTCTTACTTCAGAAACTGACAATACTCCACCAGTCGGAAGAAAAGTACCCTCTCCTGAGACTACAACATCTTTATGAGCAGTAGTTAGTCTTAGAAAACCACCGAAGCTTAGCTTTATATTCAAACATGGTCTAATAGTGCCAGTAGCAAGAGAATTTTTTGTAGCAGTTGATATACCTCTTGGCATTATCCTATAACCTCAACACATGCAAAAGAAAAACTATAATGGCTAGAAACATCAATATCCCAACCTATATCGTTAGATGCTAACCGCCATTTACCTACTGGATTATCAACTATTAAAGTTGAAGATGAATTAATTGTGTCTCTCAATGGTGGACTAAATTCTACAATTGCAGTCTGGTTTTCTGGTATTTCTTCAAGAACCATGTACATAGAACTACCAAACTGAAAATGCGACCCTGCTGTAAAATCTTGACCAGTGTTGCTTATACTCATTGATGTATCACCTTCGTAAGCAGTACTGTTTGTAGTTAAAGCAGGTGGGTTGCTTGAATAGTTCATAAAGGGATTGCCGAACAAAAATGTTTTAGTTATACCGCGCAATGATGCTATAAAAGCAGTGAATATTTTTGCTTCATCTTTATTTAATGGTCTAATTGTAATTTCTGCTTCCCATCTTGCTTGTCCAAAGTCAGTTGTTAACTCTAGAAAATTAGTCATAGATTCTGTTTTAGCGGCACTTTGTACTAATTTAAACGAGCAATTTTGTACAATAGATTTCCCATTGATTGTCGGAAAGTCTCTAGGATAAGTTATCGCCATAATTAATTACCTTGTAGTTGGCTTGCATATGTTCCACCTAATGCTGTTTCCTGCAAGACAGCTGACTTTGTGACCTCAGCAATTTGTGGCATTAAATTTTGTATTTCTGCTCTAACTGTAGCTTGTATGCCAGTCGTAACATTAATATTCTGGTTTACTACTACTGGGTCACGTTCTACTTTAGGTGCATTTACATTATTAACAACAACAGGAGGAGACATTGGCATTCTGCCACCTGTATAACCGCCACCTTCAAAACTTGGCATCTTTCTTATTGCATTAGATAACTCTGGCATCTGCAATTTATCAACCATTTCTTTTGTTGTTTCTTTTAGCTTTTCTTTCTTGCGGGGTTTTGTGTGGTCAATAATTGTTTCTTGTGGGTGTAGCATAGCCAAAAAACCACCCTTGTTGTCCAAGCCACCTGTTCTTGCACCTGACCCAGTAAAACCACCACCGTCAAACGATTGCACAGCAGTAGCACCAATAACAGCGGCATTAGCATAACCTAATGCTGTAGCAACTTTAGCCATCATTGCTCCCTTAGCCAACCATGCAGTTAATGCCACTGGGCCACCTACAGCAACCGCAGGAGCGGCTGTCGCATAAGCCGTCAAAATACTAGCCCCCGCCATATTAGCACCGACTATAGCCTGTGCAACTGCTATTGCTTTTGAGATAGCAAATAGTGTTTTATATTCTTTACTGCCTTGCTCAGTTACACTCATCAAGCCATTAAGAATATTTTGCATGCTACCAAAAATACTCATCATAGCTTGATTAGACACGCGCGCCATTGTCGTAGCGGCATCTGTCACTGTTTGTTTTATACCTGTAAATGCGTTAGTAAATTGTTGCTGTACAGGACCGATAAAATTCTCATCTAATTCAATAGCGGCAACTGCTAGGTTATCCATCAGCTTTTCAAATGCTACATTAACACCATCAACATCAATTAAATCTTCGCCAACCAATTTTCTGTTTGCAAACAATTCATCTAATTCAGCACCTTTATTTACAATTAACTGTGAAACTTCTGCAAATCTTGCCCTTATTGCTTCCGTATCACCTACCATTCTATTTGCAAATAAGTACCACCTATCTGCACCAGTCATTTCAAATTCAGGATTTTTTATGGACAGGCTAATACTATTTAATGTGTCAAACTCTTTATTTAAAGATTCCATTTCATTAGAAAGTCGGGCAATATTGAAATCGTCAAATTTGCGAACAACTGTGCTTAACCCACTTCCAACACTATTAATCATTTTTGCGACAGCTACAGTTGCTGTTTGCGCGGCTGTAACTAAACGAATAGCCATAGAATTGCCAAACTTAGCAACACTACCATCTGATTCTTTAACTGCAGAAATAAAATTGTTAGACAAGTAATCTGTTAAAGCAGTTATCGCAGGTGCAAGTCCGACTACTATGTTTTGTGTAACACCTTTAAATAAATTACCTAGTTTATTAAATGCATTTTTTGCTTTTTCTGCCCCTGCTACAGATTCTCGGCTAAGAGTTAAACCTAAATCTTCAGCTTCTTGCATCATTTCGCGCAATCCGTCTGCGCCTAAACCTAGTGTGTTTACTAATGCAACACCTTCAGAGTCAAATAATCGCATTGCAAGGCGAACTTGGTCAGCTTCAGTAAATTCAGAAAATGCATCAGATAATGCTATCATCTGTTCAGTCAATGGCAGTTCAGCTATTTTTCTTGCATCGATGCCAAGTTCTTTTAATGCATTTTTAGCCTCACCAGTACCCAGTGCCGCTTCACTGGCTCTGCGTGTGAATCTTTGCAAAGCCATATCCATAGTCTGTGTGCTTACGCCAGTTTGTTCAGCGGCATAACGCATTGCCGCTAAAGCCTCAGTAGTTACACCTATCTTGTCTGCTGTTTTTCCGAGACTATCGATTGCGTCTATGCTTCTGCTTATAAGCAACCCAAATACGCCTACACCTGCTACACTCATTAAAGATAATTTTTTAATAACGCCAGATGCAAAAGATGTTAGTTTTTGGAATCCTTTCGATGCTGTAGATGTCATTTTTCCAAATGCACGACGTACCCCGCGTGTGCTATCACGCAGTTTCTGCATCTTTTTATTTATGCCATTAAGTGCAGGGGATATCTTGTCTAATGCTGATAGGACTATCTCAAATTTACGCATTTTTTTCTTGTTCCTCTAGCCATTGGAAATAAGCACACCACTCGTTATATTCGGTAATGCTAATGCGCTCAATCTGTTCTATAGTCATATGGAGCCGATACGCCAAAGTTATTAAATTAAGACGATGGGTATCGGTTTTTAGTTTTTTAGCAATTCTTCCTCTGACTCAATGTCAGCAAACATTTGGTTAGCAATTTCAGATATTACATCTGTCTGCTCACCCATAAGGTCGATTTTATCTTCGGAAGATGTAAAAATTCTATCGCCACTTTCATCGAGCGCCTTCATTACAATTAAATCAACCATAGCCGCTATAGTAGTGTTAGTCATAAAGTTTGGGTGTTTCTTTTGGAGAACATTCAAGTCGTAGCAAGTCAGAGGTCTACACCACAACTTGAACGGTTCGCCTTTTTCATCAGCCCACGCTTTAACTATAACCTCACGCGCACTTACAGTTCTTCTATCTCGTAATTGTCTTGCTAATCCCATAGTTTATTACCCCTTAAATTAAGCGTCAGCTACAGTTACTGCTCCATTAACTTGCAAAGAAAAAGTTGCTTCTACCATACCGTCGAAAGCCGCTGATATGTTTTTGCTAGTAATGATGCCAGAACCTGAATAAAATTCTTCACCAGTGCCTGTGCCTGTTGGATAAATCTCAAAAAAGATTGTAGCCGATGGGTCTAGCAATGCTTGAATTGTATCTGCTTCGTCCCAATAGCAGTTTACGTTTACTGTGTGTGAGTTTAGGCTTTTTAGATAACTTCTATCTGTATCACCCATTACACTGCTTTCAACAGTATCTGTTGTGCTTTCGATACTGAAATCTCGCACTTGACCTACAGCGGCTTCATCGCCATCTGTAGTGTGCATTTTTACTACGCCACTGTTGCCTGTTACAATCGCCATTTTATTACCTCATTAATTTAAACTGTGCCTCGAGTATAACTGTATGTTACTCTAAGCGTTATAATTACACCACCAATTGGTTCGATAGAACCTTCGTCTGTTTCAATGCTTAAAATTTGTGTATCTATAGCATTGTTGCCACGAGTTCTATCATCGTCTAACTTTTCTTCAACTGCCTCGACAATTAGATTTCGCAATGTATCTAATGTCTTACCTTTAACATAACAAACTAACTGATAGTTTATAGTAGCTATACGTTGTGAAATCGTACCGCCAACTGTCGAGTCGTTTCTATCCTCATCACTTGTTCGAACAAGTATAGCAGGAAATTGAGCATTTGATAATTTTTCGAAATCAAATGGCTCTCGAGTTACATACTTTACTTTAATAGGTAGGTTGATTGCTTGCAGACTATCTACAAGGTTTTTGGCTACCTTTTCTCGTACACTCATTTTAGATTCTCAATTAATTTATCTCGGAGTATGTCTAACTCCCTATTACTAAACCCGAAAAACGGTCTAGTTTTTTCATTTTTAAATGCTTTTTTCGCATCATCAGGTCTAGTAAAAAATATTTTGGCTTTATTGCTTGTAGCATTAACCGCCATGCCACTACGCATCTGTCTAGTTAGCTGTAGGTCTGGTTTTGCGCCACGACCTTTAGATGCTCTGAATTTGCGGTATTTTTCAGAATATTTTTTAAACAACCCGCCTTTGTAACTAACACCTTTATCCATTCGGTCTTGTATTAGCAACTTGCCAAATAGTGCAGTACGCAACAATGCTTTTTTGAACATTGCATCAACATTATCAGAACCACCTAACTTTAGGTTAGCTGTTTCGTCTTTAATGTCAAACTTAATACGCATTATCTATTTAGCCTGCCATGATGTATTGACTGCTTTTCGTTGTTGCTAATAGTGTCATCATCATTAGCATCATACTCGATTCCATCACGCAGTAAAGATTCAAATTCTTCACCATAACGTGCTTTATAGAAATCTATCATTTTTAGGAATCGGTCATCTGATACCCAATTAGTTAATTGCGGTAGTGCATATTTCCACAATACTAAATAGGTAGACAATCTGGCAAATTGTGAACTTGTTAAAAGCGCAGTATTCATTTCGCCCTTAATGCCTTTTTTGTCCCACCATTGGATTCTTAATTCGCGCTGTATATCAGCTTCTGCCCTGTCATGTTCATCGGTAAAAGTGTCGATGCCTAATTGCAGAATATCTGGCACGATGTCTTGTAAGTTTTTATCTTCGGAATATGCCATTACCATTTCACCCTATCTGACCAATAAGCCGCAGACATTTTGCCTTTAGCTATATTCTTTGCGTGTCGTGCTTTAAAAGATTTGCGCTTTGCTTTATCTGCCGCTGATTCGTTTTTTCTAGGTGGCTTTGTATCTGCACCTTGCTGACCGAACCTAATCAGTTTTATTTTGTTGCCTTCTTTAGCCAATACAGCGTGGCTTTTAGTTTTGTGTCCGCGTGTGCGTTTAGGCTTGTTGTAGCCTTCGAACCTTTCGCCTCTATATGTAATCGCCATATATACCTCTAAAGGAAAGCCCCCACCGAAGCAGGGGCTATTAGATTCAGCTATTAATTGTCAGTTGAATCTGAAGTTAGTTTAACACCATAAGTGTCATCTAACTCGCCTACACCGTAGATAGCAGTTGCTACCATTTCAGTTCCGCGTCGTGTTGCATTGCGCTGAGTTTCAAGATTGAAATCACGCTTCATAGCAATAGCAAGTGCTTGTGGAGCAAATACAGCACCTACAGAATCAGCGTTTTCATCTACAGAAACATTAGCAGACTCATAAATGTCGCAACCTGCTAGAGTAGCAATGTAACCTGAGCGCATAGCTTCGTTAGCAATATCTAGAGATAGAGCATTGCCTGCCGCTGAAACAAAAGTGTTGGTCATTTGCGCCTTTAGGTCATAAGCCGCTTGTGGGTGAAGAACGCAAGAGTATGGACCAGGCGCCTTGTTAGTTTTCAATTTAGCAACAGCTTGGAAAATATCCGCTACTGTTAGAGCCGCGCCTGCACCGCCTGCTTTTTCAACACTGAAACCTGAGAACAAGTTTATTAGGTCAACATCGATTTTAGTAGCAATCGCGTTACCTAGAACTGTACCTAGTTCCTGTGCAGGGTTGCCTGCGCCCATAGCCGCTAGGTCAGTAAGTAAAACAGTGTTACCTACTTCGCTAACATCAATGCTTACAGATGAAGTTGAAACATCAGTTTCAGTCGGAGCAGTACCTTCGTCTAAAGCCGCCGCTGTAACTGCAGGGTATTTAGGCACTTGAATAGTTTTGCCTGCTTGTCCTGCGATGTCATATTGAGTTACCAATCCAAGCATTAGAGATTGTTCTTCTGCTGTGAATCGGGCTTGTGCAACGATATTAACAAATAAATCGTTGAGAGTTGTGGAGTTAGTTCCTGATGCTGACATAATAAATTACCTATAAAAAAAAGATGAAAGTTAAATTTAGCCTTTGCCTGACTTCATCTGGACATACATTTCTTTGCCACCATTCCGCCAGTTGTCGACTATCCATTCCATCGATTTAGTAGGCTTCGATGTCGAGCCACCTGCATTACCTAATGCACCTGAACCGCCACCATTGGCTTTTACAAAATGCGGATTAGCAGTTAAAAATTCTGTAACTAATTCATCTACTGTTAGCAGTTCGCCTTTATCATTGTAACGTGGAGTGCCATTTGAATCGACAACCTCAACGCTACCGTCGTTACTCAGCCTTGCTTGGTTTTTCAGTAGTTGTGTTACTTGGATTGAATCTACAGCATTGTTACGACTAGCAGATGCAGTAAATGCACCATCAATTAATGTTTCTTGTAGTCGCGACTTATAGCTGTTGATTTCAGCCTCTTTCTTTTCGACTGTTTGCTTTAGGATTGCATCAAACTCGCCTCGTTGCTTTTGTTGCTCAATCTCAGCCTGTTCTTTTTGGCTCAATAGTTCCTTAGCTTCATCTAAGTTTATACCACCGAGCTTTTTATCGAACTTGCGTTGCTCACGAGCAATACGGTCAGCCACGATTCGGTCTAATTCTTCCTGTGTAAACGTCTTAGCCTGAGTTTCTACAGCCGCTGTCTCAGTTTCAGCTTGTTCTACGGTTTCCATGATTTCTTCGCTCATGTCGCGCACCTCATTAAAGAGTAAGTTAGTGAATTGTTAGCTTAACAAATAATTATTTCTTTGTCTTGCGTTTTTTCTTTTTAGGTCTACCGACCTTGCTACCATACGTACCTTTGCCTTGTGGCATGCTATACACCTCATTCTACGCCTATAAATTGATGTCCGCAGTTATAACCGCCACGAACTTTAAATGGATTCCCTTCCGCTTTGCCTGCCCAACTGCCAGACCATATTTCGTAAATTTGTTCTTCGGTGTAAATTTTGTTTCTGTGTTTAATGCAGTGGTCGCGTGATTCTTCAACTAGTGACCCAACATACTTAAATTTAGTGATGCCTGCATCTTTAGCCATTTTAATATTTACCGAAGCATCGAATTGCATTAGTGAATCATGTACTAGTTGCCTTGAGTACCTTGCTAATCTACCACCGACCTGACCGCGCACAGATGCAACTATAGTAGCAAATGATGCACCGACTAAAGTTGCTTCGTATATTTCCTTAGCCAAAACGTCTAAATACTCATTGCCTATATCTTGGAATCCTTGAAACGACAACGACTTTAGTTGTGATACGACAGCAGGGTCTAATTCTACAAAGTTCGACAATGTGCTATTTAGTGCAACCGAATCTCTAAGTGCTGTGTCATAATCCCTAATTATCGCATCTACTTCTACAAGGTATTCCTGTTCGATAATTGTACGCAATTCACCTCGTGCAGATATTGCCCACTGCTCATCAAACAATTCGCCATCGTCAAGCGGTGCTGAGGTCATAAAATCAGCAATGCGGTTCTCAAGTGTCACTAATGCGGTTGCTAACCTTTCCTGATGTCGTTCAGCTAAAGCCGCGATAAAAGTAACGTGGTCTGTATCAAGCGCCATCTACAGGAGTCTCGTTAAATTGACCTAGTACCTGTGTCCCAGTTTCTATCTCGTTATGTGCTTTGACTAATTGCTCATCATCTAAAATTAGGTCAGCAATTTTCTTATCGACTTCTTGTTGCAGTGTTGCCGATTTAACGCCAGTAGCTTTCATCTGTTGCAAGAATAATAATTCTTTATCATAGTCGCGCAAATCAAACGCATCTGGATAAAATATTTCTACATCGTTTGTAACTTGTTGCCACTGACAGAATAAATCCCATATTTGCTCCTCGGCTAATTCTAATATGTCAGCTTTTTCTGACAGTTTAGCATTGAGCATTTGGAACTCGGTCTGCATTGCTACACCTGATTGCGTTAATGATTCTGTGCCACGCACTGCGCCCATGTGAGCCATTCGGTTTATTGCTTCGACCTTGTCTTTAATTGAATTGCGAACAGCATCTAGGTTCTGTCCTGATGGTTGCATCTGATAAGGCTTTAGTTGTCCATCCATATCGTCTGGCAGATTAATTACACTGCCTGCGCCTGCACTTGCATCTGTATCGTATGTTTTAACTAATGTAGGGTGGTTACTAATTCTAATTAGTTGTTCTATTTCAGACAGTTCTTGATAAATTGCTCGTTGCATGTAAGCCACATCTGATAAATCAGAAACGCCAATTCCTCGTTGTACTGAACGGTTAGCAGGAAGGTGAACCGCAGGAATTTTGCCAAGCGGATTGTCCATCTCATCGATTTTCTGCTCCTCTTGATTGTTGCGTACTACAAATGTTTCTATCGTGTCTTTAGTCCACTTTTTGAAATACTCATCGACAGTAACATCATCTACGCGCTCTATTGCTTCACGCAATACAAGATAGGTTAATTCAAATCTACCAGATGCAGTGCGCTCGTATTTCCAATCGAATACATTTTCGGGAGTAAACAAACTAATATAGGGTCTTACATCTTGTTCTAATTCCTCTGCTCTTGTACTGGCATTAGAACGAGGTTTATCAATCAATAACCAAACGTGCCCATATACACTAGACCAAACTTGTGATTGCCTCATAAAAGCATTGAAGCTACGACCATCGAGGTCAGCATCTTTCATAAATGGTTCTAATGCGGGATTATTAGTTAAAGAATTAAATGCTCTCGTTGGCGGTACGCGCCACAGAAAACTAGAGTAAATATGTACGATATTCTTGCAGTGGTTATCCATAGGGGTTAGGTCTAACCGTCTGCTGTATTCATTGCCATCTTCTGAAATGTAATTAGTGAGGTAATTGCCCTCGATATAATCTTCGCCACCCATATAGGAGCGCAGATAAAATTCCCAACGGTTTTTTAGGTCATCATAAATAGGGTGTGTGTTATCTATGTTCTGTGATTGCATCAAGTCCACCTAGTCGGTTGTTCTACTTCGTACTCAGTTCTTATTGGGAACATATACTCTATTAAGTAACCGAGAGCATCGTTCATGTGGTCGAACCCATCTTTATTTGGTTGGCTCGTACCCTCTTTGTATGTTTGTCTTTCTAAACTTTTAATTGTTTGTCGACATTTCGGGTTGATGTATAAATGCCTTTCGCCATCACTACTTAATAGCCGACTATTCACCGCGTTTATTCTATCCCTAACTAACGGGTGTTTCTTTTTGACCTTAACGCTAAATCCTGCGTTTTGTAAGATAGACAAATCAGTTCTACCGCCTGCGCTTGTTTTGCGCTGTCTCGATGCAGGGTCAGGAAATATAATAATATGGCGGTTTGGATATCGTTCTAATATCTCATCACACATCTCATCGGTGTTTGAACCGTACATGACTATCTCGTCTACTGCTATCATTGTTTCACCTTTACGCAAACAAACAACAGCTGACATTGGGTCTAAGTTAAAGTCCATGCCAATATAGAGTGTACCACCATCGTCATCATATTCTACGACTGATAATTCCCTACTAAATGCATAATACACCAAGCCGCTATAAGTAACAAATTCTGCTTGATACTCTTGGTTGAATGTGCGTTCGTCTAAATCCATTTTAGCTTGTTCTATTTCTTCTGCGGGAACATTACCGCCTTCTATTGTGGTGTACTGGAAACTTGACCACGTTTCGCTACCATGTAGTCCGCTCGCCCATAAATCGTAAAAGTGATTTCGCCCTTTGGGTGTACCAATAAAAAGTGCACTGCCTTGTCTGTCGGACAAACTCGGTCTGATTATTTCACCCCATACTTCTGGTCGCATATCTGCGAACTCATCTAGCACAACAAAGTCTAATGCTCGCCCTCGTAGGTTGTTAGGTTTCTCGCCACCTTTAAGGCTAATAATAGAGCCATTAATCAGTGTAACCGTTAAAGCAGTTTCGTTTGTCTTTTGAATATATTCTTCTGGTATTGTACTGATAAGCATTTGCCATGCGATTTCTTTAGCCGCCCCATACGTTGGCGCGATGTACCATACATTTTTATTTTTACCAGATGTGGCTTGTTTTAGTATTTCTAATGTAGATAGGAATGTTTTGCCAAACCGCCTGCCTGCTACTACAGTTCTAAACCGAGACTCGCATTGAAATATGTCTCGCTGTGGGTCAGTCAGATACATCGTCTTTGCTATTAACTATTATATTTAGTTGCGGTATTTCTAACGGTTCTGGTTCTTGTTCTTTCCAACCGCCCTGCGTTTTTAGATAAAAAATGTTTGCTGTTACATTACCCTGCTTGGCTAATTTGACTAGGTTGCTACCCATGCTTGCTACCTGTTTAACCTTTCCCTTTTTATATGCGGTAGAAACTTCTGGTTGGCGTTTTTCTACCTCGCGCAAAGTTTTCTCGGTTATACCGAAATAATCTGCTACCTGTGTTTTATTGAGTACAGCAGACAATGCTTGTAATTCGATTATCTGCGCCTCTGTAAATACGACAGGTGGTCTGCCACCGCCATCGCCTTGGTTGCCTATTTTCATATTATGATAATTGGAGCGTACAGGTCGGAGTCGCACCGCCCAGACTAGAGGGGGTCTCTAGCGCCTGCTCTTTTGTACGCTTTGGATAAGGTTTGCTTAAATGCAGTATAGATTGTTTAGTTTCATTATCCAACGCCATCAGATAACGATGCTTGCCTTTCGTATAAAATATTGTGGCATTGGGGTCTAAATGTTTTCTTACTGCCTCGATGTTCTGTTTCACGCCTTTACTATGAACAGATTTTGGGTGTGTCTTTTTACCATTAATAATAAAAGCACCCATGCTCCCCGCATTCATTAGACCACTATATATCCAATTAGTTGCCTGATAAATTCCGCCATGATGGTTTTGGTCTGCATCAGCATAACTAACTACAAGTTTAAGACCTTTGTTTGCTTTTTTAAGAAACTTAATTGCTAATGCCATTATTTTGCTAACTGGTGTTTTGTGTGTAGTCAATGCAATACGCACCAACTCACAACCTTCATCTGCTTTTAACCCGAATGGTTTAAGCATGTTATTATTAGCACCTCTACCGAACAACACCACCCCGATAAATTTGCCATCTTCCCACGCACCTACCTTGACTAATTTGCCAACAGGTATAACGCCTGAGTAGTGCCAGTTTTCGCAAGCATATTTAGCCGCATTATAACTAGCCCAATCTATTTTTAGTTTAGCCTTCTCTGACATTTTGAACTGCATCGCCCCATCTGCTTTTTAGAGATTGTGTAGCTTCGTCAAGTGTCGCATTGTCCATATTTATCATGCTAACCTTTTTGCCGTTCATCTCAAAGCTATATTTACGAATTTTAGTTCCAGTTTTCTCATTATCGAATCTGCTAAGTATGTTTTTGTTTTTTTGTTCGTTCGATAAACTCACTCTACACCCCTTAAATCAAATTCTTTTCCACAATGTGGACAATCTACCCACTTAGGGTCTAACTCATCAAGCTGACCTTGTTCTTCTTCAGTAGCAGGGTCAAAATTAGGCTCGAAAGTATCTGTTAGGTTTTGTAGCATATCATCATCAAACCCAAGCAAATCTAAATCAAAATCTAATTCTGACAATCTGCTAACTTCTACTTTTAACGCATCAATATCCCAATCGGCATTTAATGCTAATTGGTTGTCAGCTATAACGTATGCTTTTTTCTGTGCCTCAGATAATCCATTTAATGTAATGGTAGGCACATCAGTTAAACCTAATAGCTGTGAGGCTTGCAGTCTGCCATGTCCTGCAATAATACCGCCATCTTCGTCAATTAGTATTGGATTGGTAAAACCAAATTCTTTAATACTAGATGCTACTTGTGCTACTTGTTGTTCTGAGTGTGTTCTGCTGTTGTTAATGTAAGGAATTAAATCCCCAGTTTTCTTATATTCTATGGTTAAACTCATACCTCAGTCCCAAATGATTTTCTAACGCTCATAATGGGGTTGTGTAGGATAATAGCATCTTCTTCGGGTGGCAGTCCGCTTAGGCGACAATTAACAGCATCACGCCAATAGACTAAAGCAACTTTAATCTGGTTGCCTGCGCTTGGGTTGTCAATTAAGCTTTGTGTTATCTCATCTAGTTTAGATAACAAATCGTGCCAACCATTTTCCTCACATTCGATTATGTGCGTACTTAAATTTAAGTTCATTACTACACTCCTTAGCAATCGCTAATTTGTCAGTAATAACATCTTAACTAAACATTTGACATAAAGCAAGCATTTAACTTTGTTCTGTTTCTCTGTGATTACGCGTTCTACCGCTTAAATCATCATAGGCAATTAAGCAGAGTGCAAACACTGCAAAAATGAGCATTATCTTCATTGGGGGTGTCTCAGGTGGATAAAGCGGTATTTTATAGAAACTATATTTTGTGTCTAATGAATAAAATTAATTTCGATTATGCGGGTAGGTTATAAAGGTTCGTTTCGTAGCACCAGTGAACCACTCTGGCTAATCACGTCTAAGGAGGAACGCGCTACTAGTGTTTTTTATACTGAAAAAACAACAACTACAAACACAACACATGCTAAAAGAATTTTGCTTCGTTTGTAACCGTAAACTTCTACATTAAGCCATTCTTTAACATCTTTTTTGTAGCCATCAATTTTTGTTTTTAACAGTTCTGAATCTGCCATTTTGTTAGCCTCTTTGATTGCTTTATTTGCTTTTTGTTTCTTTGTCATTTTTCACCCCATCTATTTCTATTAAACCATCAAAACCCATTTCTTGCACCCAGTTTTCGAATGCTGTGCGTTCTTCCCTGTCGTGCGGTATTTCAAGAGGCGGGTATAAGTCTCTTAGCCTTTCCCATTCTGTTTTATTCTTCATCGTACCTCTCCCATTTCTCATTTTCTAATAATCTTGCCATTCGGTCAAATACATAATTTTCTATGCTGTGTTCTAAATACAAATAAACATTGTCGCGAAACTCATCTGCAAAATTACTAGCATTAACTATAGTGTCGATGTGCATATCGCCTGCACATGTCCACCACAGGTCATCTCTATCATTAGACTCATCATCTTCTGCCATTGCTACAAAAAGATTAGATACTATTTTGCTTGCTACAGGTGTTGCGCCAAATAGCATTTCTGTTGCTATGTCACCTACGCCACGATTTATACAAGCAGGGTAAATATCGTCATACCATGTTTTGTGGTTTTTTAGCCAGATATAAACTGCTTC
>Ga0213865_10000369_pt1 | contig 30620 bp, 13 predicted proteins | sample PICome_6_FD_160100 | JGI IMG/M metagenome (GOLD analysis project Ga0213865, IMG submission 160100) | Coastal seawater microbial communities near Pivers Island, North Carolina, United States - PICO282 | ecosystem: Environmental > Aquatic > Marine > Coastal | place: USA: North Carolina...
ACTTTATCACAGATTCAGACTCACCGCCAAACGTAATTACCCCAACAACAGGAATCACTTGGGGAATCTTAAATGGTGATGGTGACGGAACTTTTAGCGAGACAACAGCTCTAAACCCAGTTTATACCCCAGGAACTTTAGATATTGATAGAGGTCAAGTTACCCTTCAAATGACTTACAGCGACGGCACTTGTAACGATGTTTCAGATACGGTAATCCTCAATATTGTCCGCTCGCCATTTGCAGACCTTGGTGGTGACATTGAAATTTGCGCAGGGGATTCAACTCCGATAACTGGAGCTGAAATCAGACCAGTGGGAGCCAGCATCAAGTGGGGTATTGTTCCTGATACCTCTGGAGTAACAGTACAGAATGACACCTCATTGTTCCCAACCTTAGTAGCTGATCCGAATGCTTCAGGCACTTATCAACTTACACTTGAGGTTAACCCAGAAATTATTGATGGGGAGAATTGTGGAGCACAAATCGTCGAAACGGTTACTGTTGAGGTTATACCACCTCCAACCGTTCAATTGACGGGCACTCCTGTCATTTGCGAAGGAGATGACTTTACGTATGACGTTGCGGATATTACAATTGCTGCGACAAATAGTAGTGGATTTGTATGGTCAACAATGGGTGATGGAACATTTGATGGTGGAAATGCCACAAGCACATTAGAGCGCCCAACATATACGCCTGGTAATAGTGATATCAATGCGGGTAATGTCGAGTTACGTTTGGACGTATCACCCGAAGCAGATTGCCATACAGCTGAGTATTTTGACACGATTAACCTGGAGATAACACCAGTACCATCGATTCAAGGGCCTAACGAAATCGAATTTTGTAAAACAACACCTCTTGTCGTTGACATTGGGTCTTATCTCAATGTTGACAATGAAGATCGTTTTACCTATCAGTGGACATCATCTTCGGGAACTGCGTCTGGTACTTTTTCGGGAACGGGTCTTTCCGCCTCCTATACGCCTTCGAGTTTTGATATCGATCGTAAATCCGTGATTTTATCATTGGTTGCGACAGAAGCGAGTTGTACTGCCACAGATTCAAAAGACATTACAGTTTATTTTATCGATCCACCTGAAATTGATGCAGGTCCAGATGAAGTCATTTTGTGTGAAGATGAGGTGAATTATCAAACAGAAGGTTCTTATACGATTGACCCAAGAGTGACTGCCGGAGTCAGTTATGTATGGTCAACCTCTGGGGACGGAGAATTTTCGCCAAGCAATACAGAAACGGATCCTCTATATATTCCAGGACCCAATGATCGACTTAAGCGTAAGGTGGACGATACATCTGTTGGAGTTCAGTTGACATTTACTTTGGTTTCGACTGGAGTTTGTGAAGTTGAGGTGCAAGACTCTGTAGAACTATTCTTTGAGCCAAAACCTGAAATTTCATTACCTCCTGATTTTGAAATTTGTGGTGACCTGACTCCTAACTTATCAGCAAATGTCAACGAATTTGTCGACGAGTCGAGTTATTTCTGGACAACGTCGGGGGACGGTACATTTAATGGTTCAGATCAGAATACATCAACTGATGATACACCAACGTATTTCCCAGGTGCGAACGATTTATCGTCAGGAACTGTTGAGATAACAGTAAGTGTGAATGGAAAAAATGCTTGTTCTTCAACAACCGTTCAAGATAGTCAGACCATTACGTTTATCGCACAGCCAACAGCAGAAGCAGGGCCTGAAACTACAATTTGTGAAACAGGTGGGGTGATTGATGTTGAAAATACAGTTGCCGAGCCTGCGACAAACTATAGCCAGCTTGAATGGACAATCGTTGATGGATCAACATTTGGTACAATTAACAATGCCAATACCCTTTCTCCCGAATTTATCCCTGCTGCTGATGCAGTAACACAAGGTTTTGTTACCCTTCAATTAACAGTGTATCCGACAAATCATAGTACTTGTGATCAAACTTCTGGCTTGTGCTGCGGGGTAGCAACGGATACCGTTCGTGTGAATATTTTAGAGCAACCAGCAATCGTTATCCCATCTGACCAAACGATTTGCCAAACGGATTCATTTACAATTTTTAGTGATCAAGTCCAGATAGAAAACATCCCTACATACACTGTTCAATGGATTGATGATGGTGCTGGAACCTTAACGAATTCAGATACGCTAACTCCTACATATACACCAACTGTGAGTGAAACGGGAGATGTGACCTTAACAATGAGCATCACCCCTGAGAACCCTAATGTTTGTACGGGATTAGATCCAGTTGAGAGAAGTTTTGTGCTCACCATTGAGCCACTTCCAGTTGTCTATGCTGGAGACGATGTCACCTTGTGTGAAGATGAACCCTATACAACACTTTCGGCAGATGTGGATTTCACAACTGATTACGAATGGTCTTACGATGGTGAAGGAAGCATATCACCTGACACATCATCTGAGAATGTAACCTATACTCCTAATGATCTAGATTATATTCGAGGATATGTCGTTCTGACGCTTACCGCCACTCCAGAGGGAAATTGTACCGGTAAGGCAGATGTAGTAGATAGCTTTAGAATCACATATAGCCCACCACCAACTGTTGAGGTTCTTGTTGGGGACACAAACGCAGATGGCGTTGAAGAATACCCGTCCTCTTTCTGTGGCTCGGAATCTTATACATTTGATGCGACACAAGTTGTTGGACAAAATGTGGTGTCCTACAATTGGGAGACAATAGGGGGGGATGGCACATTCTCTGACGACACAGACGAGCAAACCCCTACCTTCACGCCGGGGAATGGAGACAAAGCTAATGGTAGTGTTACCATTCGAGTTACTGGAATTGGTCAAGGAGGTTGTGCCGAAGATACTTTCGATTTTGATTTAACCATTCTGCCAGAACCAACTCTAGATTTGACAAGTTCGCCAACCTCTGTGTGTATTGATAGTACAATCAATCTGGAAGCAACCACAAATCTTCTGGTAGGGGATTACAATATTTCTTGGACAGTTGACGCTGCTGATGGCGTGATTACCCAGGGCGGAAATACCTTGACTCCGACTTTTGAACCAAACAGAACGGGAACAACTTCGATTACTGCGACGCTAAGCAGCAATGACCCATGTGCAACCCAAGATATTGTTGACACCATTATTGTTGAAGTCGTTGGGTTACCTGAGATCACAACTTTCCCAACCGATGATGAAATCTGTTTTGATGAAAGAGTCACTGTTGCTGGAGTCACGACCAATGCTTTTGTTGATCGGGTGGAGTGGGAAGCACGTGATGAAAATGGAAATCTTGCTGGTACCTTTAGTGACCCTACCGCTGAAAATCCACTTTACACGCCGGCATCGTTTACATCAACCGAACTGTCAGATACCCAAGTCGTCACGCTAACAATGACTGCATATGCGACAAGTCCTTGTACTGCTGACGCAACACAAAGCTTTACCCTTACATTAACCCCTACTCCTAAAGTGAACAATGCAGATACCCTATGGGGGACAGCATCCGTTTGTGCAGGAGAAGATGATTTGTATACAACGGAAGTGGCTGATCTCTCTCATTATGAAAGTTATGCATGGACTTCTGCTACAAGTGCAGATGGCGAATGGTTTGATCGCGATTCATTACAGCCCTCTTATCGCCCAAGTCAGGACGAGATTGACGCTGGAGAATTTACGCTGGTACTTACGGTGAATGGTAACGGAGTATGCGATCCGATTCAAGAACAAAAAACGATTCAAATTGTTGAAGTCCCCTCAGTAGATTTGCCAACAACGGTTGAGGTATGTCACCCTGCAACACCTTTTGACCCAGTCATTGGTTTTGAACTCACACCAGATGTATTGGCAAACTTTGCGTCTTCATTAGCATCAACAACAGGAGTCAAGTGGGGTACAGGAGGATCAGGATTCTTTTCGAATAATCTCTTGGATGCAGAAAATAATGTCAATGATTTGGGTGATCCAAACAATGGATATGCTACGATTTATTACCCAAGTTCTGATGATTATACAAATGGGCAAGTTACCATCACCTTAACGGCTTATCCCGAATCGCCTTGTGCATCTGCTATAACAGATACAATGACATTGACATTTACAGAAGAGCCAACTGTCAATGTTGGTGGGCCTTACACGATTTGTGAAGATGGCACGACAATAGAGTTAAATGGTTCAGTCATTAATGGCAATGGACTGGAATGGAGCACTACATCAAATGGGATTTTCCAAGACTCTGCAGGCAGTTCTACGACCGTTGGAAACACAACATATGATCTTGGTTCTGAGGACTACACCAATGGCTTTGTAACCTTGACCCTAACAGCAGGTGGTGAAGGAGTTTGTGGTCCAGTAACAGAAGAAATTACGATTCCAATTACCAAAAGACCTGTTGTCGATGACCCATTAGGGGACATTGAACTCTGCATCGGTGAGATTTATGAGTTTGCTGAAATATCTATTGCCAACTATGATAGCTATGTTTGGTCGACAACAGATGGTAATGGAACTTTATCAAACACCACAAGCGATTCGACAGGAATCCTAAAATATACGCCAGACAGCAACAACCTTGATCTTGGAACCCTAGAATTTTATTTGACAGTTACGCCAGAAGACCCTTGTTTGAGTCCAGTAACGTACACCAAACGCTTGATTTATTATCCAGAAATTGAGGTTGCAGTTCAAGATCCATTTGAATTCTGTCAAGATGAAGGGGACTCATTTACTGTTACCGCAACTGCCAATAACTACTCCACCGTACAGTGGCGCGTTCTTTCTCCCGGCTCTGGGGTGGTGACAAACTCAACGAACTTAGAGGTCACTTATGAGCCATCTAATGCAGATTGGAGAAGAGGGGATGTGACGCTAGAGCTTACGGTTCAGCCTGATCCAATTGATATCTGTGGTCCGACAACAAGGCAAATTGTAGTTGATTTGATTGCAAATCCACAAGTGGATATTAGTGCTAGTCTCGACGGATCTGGGTCTGATGACGCTGTGATTTGTTTAGGTGAAGCACATCCAATTGCCATAACAAAGGATTACACCTATGACCAAGACCAGCTAGGCACAGACAGAAAGTCCGTTTATGTTTGGACAACGAATGGTTTGGGAACTCTGGAGTTTGATCCCAACGACCCGACCAATAATGTTACCTATACTCCCGATTCAGCAGATACAGTGGTAGACCTTACCCTAACAGTGACGAATCCTGAAGACACAACAGTTACAGGCGGTTGTGACCGAGTAGCATCAGATACGCTGACATTGACTGTAACGCCAAACCCAACAGCAGACGCTGGTCCAAATCAAACCCTTTGTGTTGGAGACGATATTGTAGTAGCAGGAACAGTCACGAATGAAAGTAGCATTCAATGGGCAGCTTACTTCAACGACACTTATCTAACAACCCCAGAGACAGTTTCTGGCATTTTCACCTCTTCGGGGGCTTATAGTACTGTATTTACCCCAGCTTCGGATGGGGTCTACCAAGAAGCAATCGATCGTGGTGGAATTGTGATTGAATTGACAGCTGTTTCAGAAAACTCTTGTGGTGAAGTGTCCGACTTTATGGTTGCACAGTTTGATCAAAAGCCAGTCATTCTATTTGGTGATCAAGACGGGAATGGCATGATCGACGGATTAGAAAGCGATATTTCCGAAGTTACGATTTGTGAAGGACAATCCATAGATCTATCTACGATTTATCCAAACGTACTCAACGGCTCCAATTTATCATGGACGAGCCGTGGAGCAGACGGAACTTTTAACGGGAATTTCACAAGCGGCATCATTGATCCCATTTATGAGCCATACCCTGGTGATGTTGAAAATGGATCTGTTGTACTTCGACTGACAGTCGATCCATCAGGTGCTTGCTCCAGTATTACGGATGAGCAGTTCTTTGAAGAGATAACAATTGTAATTGATCCAAACCCAACACTCACAATTGATCCAACGAGTCATGAAGTGTGTGCAGCATATATGGATGCGAGTGGTAACCTTCAATCGACTCAATTCACAATACCTGCAACAACAACTAATTACCCAGACAATATTGAGTGGAAAACGATTCCTGAGACAAATCCGAATGCGTTTATTGTTAGTGGAACAGAAAACGATCTAGAGCCAGTCGTTCAGATTAATGAAAACTTTGGAGGGGGTGAAATTAGAGTCAGTGCAACAGTGACATCAAACTGTGGGACAAATCAAATCACAAAAGAGGTTGTTCTTAATGTGAGTCCAAAAGCTGAAATGACAATTGATACTGAAGAGACGATTTGTGCAGGAACGACAACACATACGCTAAACACAAATCCTCAAGGTGAACACTACGAAAATGTATTATGGAGAATCCTTCCTGGAAATGGAAACGGACAGATTGAAGAAAGCACAAAAACAAGCTTAACACCAACCTATATTCCAGGTGTAGGAGAAACTGGAGATGTGGTTCTTACACTGACCTATGACGCTGCAGGCGCATGCACCTATTCAGAGCAAATCGACTTCACGTTGACTATAGTCGATGAACCAAGCATTAGTTTGGAACCAGTATCTGGACAGATTTTTGCTTGCTCGGATGATCCTTATATTCTTATTCAAGGCACAGTTAGCAACAGTTCAGAAATAAATTTTGAATCGATAAACGGCGCGGGAACTTTCTATAGAGATATTGATCTAACGATTCCAGAATCTACGCAAAGTTTGACTGGAGCCATAAACGAAAGTTTTTCAGTTTATTTCCAACCAACAAATGAGGATATAGAAAATGGATCTGTCGATGTGGTTGTAACCGCCAGCCCAATTGTGGATTCGAATTGTTCTCAAAATGCGATTGATGTTGTCAATATTGAGTTCAATGTTGCACCAATCGTTGATGCAGGTCTTGAAGAAATATTTGTATGTGATGACAATCCTATCATTAATCTTGAAGATGCAATTGTTTCGAACGAAGTTAGTTTTGCATGGAGCACTTCAGGATCTGGTACTTTTGAGGGAGACGCCCTCAACCCAACTTATATTCCATCGAATTCAGATTTGAGTCGCGACTCAGCTGCTGATCCGATTATTCTTACCCTGAGTGCTGTTGGAGAAGATGGTTGTTCAGAAGCAAGCGATGATATTCGATTGACGATAAACAAATCACCAACGGTTGATATTCCGTTTGATAATTACGAGCATTGTGCTTCAACAGATCTCGATTTAAGTTTGCTTTCTAGCGAAATCAAAGCATTCAATTATTCACAAGTCGAGTGGTCTCATGATGGAGAGGGGAGTTTTGTGAATCGAAATATTTTAAAACCAATATACCAACCACAAGGTTCAGATTTCAATCGAATTGTTACGTTAACAGTTGTTGTCTCTGGTGAAGGGGGATGTAGTGATAGTCCACCAGTCGAAGACACAATTGAAATCGAATTTTCACAGCCAGCAAGTGTTGATTATCAGATCGATGATGTGACATTGACAGAAAACCTTGAAATCTGTGAAGGTGAGGAATCTATAGTGTTAGATGGCGTTGTTTATGAAAATGTAACAAGCGCAAATTGGGCTGCATCTGCCAATACATTTGATGGTTATATTGGTTCAGGATATTTCTTGAACAATGGGGATATCAGCCAACCAGCAAGCTATTTCCCAACAGAAACCGATTTTAATAATGGGCAAGTAACGTTAACCATCACTGTAAGCAATGATGGCGACTGTGAACCAGTTGATAAGACGATTGTTATTGATTTGATCAAACGCCCAGTGATTACCACAACCAATACGCTGTTTACTGTTTGTGAATCGGATTCACAAGTTCAAATAACAGGTGTCAACTATATTAATGCAGGAAAGATATCCGTTGACCCACTTAGTCCAGACGATGTGTTGTGGACCATTGTCAGAGATCCTATATCCAATTATAAAGGTTTGGGAGAAATCCAACCTGGAACAGAAACGACAAATAGCCCAATTTATATTCCTGCAGGGAATGACTTTGACAATTCGGTATTTCTACAACTCACAGTCAATGGACAAGGGGATTGTCCAAACTTTATCGATACAGAAATCTTTGAAATTCGCTTTGTTGACGAGGTCATCATTGATGCTGGAAACCCAGGATCAATATGTGAAGGCGAAGACTTTCAAGTATCTGGCGCATCGATATCTGGAATATCTCTTGATGATGTTGTCTGGCGAGCGGTTCGCAGAGTTTCTGGAGGACCAGATGCAACTGCTGACGGTTCATTTGATTATCCAAATAGTCTGAATCCAATATATACTCCTGGACCAGGTGATATTGCTAACGGCGAAGTTAAACTGATTTTAGAGTCAGTTGGTGCGAGTAATATTTGTGGAAATGACGAAGACTATGTTCTTGTTCAAATTGACCCGATTGTTGATGTTTATGCTGGGCCAGATGTCGAGTTTTGCTCTAGTTACAATGGTGGAGTTATTGAAATTAAAGGTTGGTCGAGCCGCTTTAATTCGAGCTCATGGGTGAAAGTCAATCCAAATGGAACAACCTCAACGGTTGGGATCATCGAAATTGGAGATGCGGATGTTCAGTATACCCTACAACCAGAAGATTTAGCTCTTGGGTCGGCAACGCTTCGAATTGCTTCATCAGGTTCTGGGGAGTGCGGCGCTAGTGGACAAGACCAGATGACAATATTCATATCTGAAGCGATTGATGCAACAGCTGGTGAAATAGGAAGTATTTGTTCTGATGACTCCTTTACGATTAGTGATGCAGAGATTTTCAGTGATATCAATGATATAGAGGAATTTGAGTGGAGGCTAGGTGCAGGAGCGAATGGATCAATCTCAAATTCAAATTCACTAACGGCAACCTATAATCCTGATCCTGCTGATTCGAATGTAACTCTTGAACTTCATATCACATCAAAATCCCTAGCAACAACCTCCTACACTATGCCTGATGGAAGATCTGGTGTTTACAACTTTAATTGTTCTCCACGAACGGAAATTCTTTACAAGGATTTGGTTGTTGCTGGCAATTTGATCGATACTGGTGCATCGATTACGGGGGGTGACAACCCGATTTGTACAGATGCGACCTTTGAAGTGTTCTCTATCGATAACTTACAAAACGCAATTTTCTATGACTGGACAATCCCGAATAATGCTACCCTAGTTGATTCGATAGATGACGGAAAAACGATTCATGTTTCGTTTGAAAACTACACACAAAATAGCAATGAGACGGTTACTGTTACTGCCTCAAACGGTTGTGATGGTCAGTCGATCACCTTAAATAAAGCAATTGAAATTCACTCCGAGCCCGTACTAACCCTCGATTCTGGGGTTAGCTCTGAAACTCAAGAATTGTGCTTAGATGAGGATTTGGTGGATATCGTTTACTTACTTGATGGTGGAGCCAAAGATCTCCAAGCAGAATTACAAATCACATGGTTTGATGGAACGACCCCAATGGCAACCCCACCATTAGATAATTTTTCTTTTGACCAACTTTCCGACAGGGTAATTGCTTCTGGACAATACAGCGATGCAGCACAATCTGGAACCTATACTTATCAAATTAAGTATGCTTCATCGGCCAATTGTTTTGTTACAGGTATTTTAGCAGATGGTTCGTTGACCTTACGAGCACCTCCTACCCTTACATTAAACTCGGGATTAGCTAGCGAAAATCAAGGTCCATTGTGTAGTGGAGACCCCATTGCTGATATTGAGTATCAAAACTCAGGTGTTTCGGTGGTTGTATCATGGTCTACAGGAGCCAAACCAACGGGAATTGACTATAATCAAAATGCAGATCCTTTTGTGATTTCAGGAAGTCCTGTTGTTCAGCCAGGTGTAGCAACTTCAACGTTTACCTATACGCTGACTCCAATCGATGCGAATGGTTGTGAAGGTAATCCTGTTTCTGGATCCATAATCGTTGACGCACCATCACCTGTTGAGCCAAGTAATTCAAACATCAATAATCAAATATATTGTGAGGGAGAAAACATTTCGTTCACCTATTTCTTAAGTGACAACCTAACCACTCAATTACCAATAACATGGACGATTACGGACATAGATGGAGGTACAGTAGTCAATACCTCCACTTCAAACAATGCCCCTGCTGGGATTACTCCGATATGGAACTTTAACGATTCACGACTTGTTATCACTGGCGTTGCTTCATCAGGGCCTGAATTTTTAAGAGAATATGATTTTGAAATTGATATTTCAAGCGAAGCAAACGCATGTACTACCTCGTCTAGTGTCAATCCTGGAGGTACATTTAGTATTTCACAATCCCCTACACTAGCCTTACATGGGGGACAGCTTAACATTAATGGTTCACCAAAATTTACAGGACCTAGAAATCAAGCACTGTGTGAAGGCACACCTCTTGATGAAATCTTTATCCTTGTTTCGGGAACCAATCAGGTACCCGTTGCCTCTGGGCTTCCAATTGGAATCAGCCAACCGACCCAACACCCAGATGACTCCTCTGTCTATGTTTTACAAGGCACTCCATCCAATGTCAATAGTGACAATGAATATAATTATGAAATTATTGTTGATTCCGAGTATGGTTGCAGAGAGGTGTTTACAGGAACGATTTATTTAGATAAGAACTATGATATTCTTTTGACCTCGTCTCCAGCAACTGATGGACAAGAAATTTGTGGAAGTTCAAGTCTTCAACCTATAAGTTATAGTTACTCTCCTGGAGTAGCAAATGCCGTAGTGAGTTGGAGTGTACAAGAGGTAGGAAGTACTACTACATCGTCTCAAAAGCCATCGGGTGTAATTGCAAATGATTCGGGCTCATCTATAACAATTGAAGGAACACCAAGTGCCATAGATGTTAATGGAGATGGTTTGATTGAACAAAATCTAGTGACCTTTACAATTGAAACCACCACACCAAATGGATGTTTAGACGGAAGTGGTAATTTGGTAAGAGAGGAAAAATCAGGAGAATTTAAAGTGACCCCTTTACCAGATTTAACAAGACTTTCTCAATTTGCTACTCTTAGTGCTTGTGAGGACGAAACAATTGAAATTGAATTTGAAGCTTCACCAAATGTAAGAATGGATATTTCATGGAGCCAGCAAATCATTGGAAACAACTTATCGATGGTTCCAGATGTCAATAACAAATGGAGACTCACGGGTAACGTAGTCAATATCACGGAAGACTTCACACTAGACTATACCCTAATTGCGATAGATAACACTTCACAATGCGAGTCAACGCCAATTCTTGGAACTATTTTGATTCAGAACAAACATGAACTCAATCTCACGGATGGATCAAACAATCAGCAGGTGTGTGAAGGAAGCCAGATTACTCCAATTGTTTATGAGTTTGGCGGAGGAGCTAGTTCCGTGAGAACATCCACTTTACCACCCGGCTTGATTCCAGTGATTGACCCTGTAGGTAAAAAGATAACCATATCTGGAACACCAACCTCACCAGTTAGTGTTGATACTGAAAAGGTATTTACAATTGAAACGCTTGGGAATGGAGGCTTATGTGAAAAAGTTGTCGATACAATAAAAATTAACCTTAGCCCAAAACCAAGATTTTCAAGTGTTGCTCAAAACTATACAGTATGTGAAGGCGAGCCAATTCCAAATATTGAATTTGGACTGTTGGATGGTGCCAATGAAGTTCTTGTTTCATGGGACAAAACACCCCCAGGAATTATTGACAATCCAATCGACTTTAGTGACCCATTAACACCTCCAGTGTTTAGCTTTAGCGGAACCCCATCGGGAATCACAGAAGATACTGCTTATACCTTTAGTCTGGTTGCAGTTAATACAACTACGGGTTGTCAGTCAGACAGTATTCAAGGAACAATTACAGTTCAAAACGGTCATGAGTTGAGTAGAAATATCGGACCAGCGTTTCAGGAACTTTGTGAGGGAGAAGAAATGCAAACCATTATTTACCAGTGGGGTGGTGGTGCTACTTCAGCTCAAGTTACAGGCTTGCCAATTGGCTTGAGGGTAGAGACCGATTCCAGCAATAAAACGGTTACCATTAGTGGTTCTCCGACGATAACATTAACCCAAGACGAAGATTTAGAGTTTTATATCAGCTCACAAAACAACACGGATAGTTGCACTGCCAAAGTCGATACACTTTCTTTAAAAATGATTAAGAAACCAAGTATTGAAGTCACTTCTGGGGCACGTGTTCAGTCAGGTATTTGTGAGGGAACCCAAATAGACCCTGTTACATTCAGAATATTCAACGGTGCAACGAATATCCAGCTTATATGGGAAAACGACAACGTCCCTCCTGGGTCGGTTTATTTAGATGATACACAACAATCAAGTGGTTTGTATACTTTACGAGGAATCATAGATGGATTTGATGTAGATCAGACATATAACTATTCTTTGAAAGCGGTTAATCTTGGTAAAGGATGTGAGTCTCTAGAGTTGACAGGTAGTTTGGGCGTACAAAAAGGTCATGTGCTCACAAGAACACTAGGTTCGAACACACAGATAATTTGCGAAGGGAATGCAATTGAGCCAATTCGATTCAAATTTAGTGGAGGTGCTGTTTCAGCTGCTCCAGTGAATCTGCCAGCGGGGCTTCAGTGGCTAATCGATGGGGACGAATTGGTAATTAGCGGAACACCAGTGACAACAAATGTTGATGAATTAACTGTGAAGAACTTTATTGTTCAATCGATTGGGAACAACTGTGAAACCATAGAGTTGCCTGTTGAAATATCGATTGAGCCGGACGCTGAAATCAATCTCGAGTCGCCAGCTAGCACTTCTAACCAATTTGTCTGCCAAGGCTTCCCAATAGAAGATATCACCTACTCTTTTGGCGGAGGTGCTGTTGACGCGATTTACAATGGCCTTCCTTCAGGGTTAGACATCGAAATCACTCGTGATCTAGTAGACAATACCAAAGTTTCCAAGTTAACGATTACAGGAACGCCTAATGTTGTTGTAACGACAGACACTCCATTTAATTACACCATTAAAGCACTCAATAATAATGGCTGTGAGCAAGACGAGCTAACAGGGTCAATTACCGTTAAAGCGAATGCAGAACTAACTTTAGTCAGTACCAGTTTGTCACAAAATCAAACTCGTTGTGTTGGAGAAGATATCATACCGATCAATATTAGCTATGAAAATAGTTTGCCTCCATCTGTAACTGGCATGCCAAACGGCTTATACACAGATAATAGTACGCCAGGAATTCTTAAAATTAGAGGTCAAGTAACAGATCTACAGTTAGGCAATCCAAGTCGTATTATTTCTGTGGTTGGTACCAACGCAAATGGATGTCAGTCTCAAGAGATTGAAATTTCAATTAATGTAGAGCCGAGCTTCAATATCAAGCCAGTTATTGAAGTCCAAAATCCATTAGACGTAGGCAACCCTAGTGGAGCATCTTATATCAAGAATATCACCTGCTATGATAACAATGATGGAGAAATCATGGTGAATTTGGAGGGCGGATCTTTGACATCTGTTTACAATTATGTGTGGAGCGGACCAAACAATTACGTCAATACTACACAAAATAATCATATCAAGAATTTGTCTAAGGGAACCTACACTGTTGAAGTCGAAGCTCAAGGTGCTCGCGGTTGTTCGATTACGCAAACCTATACGATTACCGAGCCCGACCCAATTGATATCATAACAAATGAGATTCGACCAGTGTCTTGTACTGGTTCTGAGGATGGAATGATCTCGGTAACAATCAATGGTGGAAACGAAAACTTCTACAGAAATTTCATTTGGGAGGTGCTCCAAGAAGATGTGAGCTGTACTACATACACGGTACGACTTCGCGACAATGATAACGATGGAATATTTGATATCGTTGATGCTGATATTGATAATAATGGTTCTACGGATTCAGGAAAGACAGATGTTAACGGCGACGGTATGATAGACGAAGCCAACGATCCAAATTTCTCCTTCGGTACGGTCTCTTATCAGAGTTGTGATGGTGTATTTATTCAAAACAATATCCTGAGAGGGGAATTTTCAGCAAATGGAATTTATCAGGTTTGTGCAGTACCAAATACCATTACTGCCGATGCCAAACTCGATCACGATCTCGATCCTAACACAGATGATATTGCGTCGGTTTCGATATCTGGAGGAACTTCATCATGCTCGGCAGGGACATGGACAAAAATTGATCGATTGAAGGGAAGTAGTCTGGCTTCCAATTTGATTGAAGGAATATACCGTTTGACCGTAATTGAGGGGCCTGACTTAAACGACATTGAATCAAATGATCTGGAAAGTCTTCGTAATGATCCTGATATATGTATCAAAGAAAGAATTTATGAGCTGCCAAAAGACCAAATTTTATACGGCTCAGTCCGTGTAGATGATACCTATTGCTCGCTCAGTGGGGGGTATATCGATATAGACGTGAATCAAAGTGCTGGCGAAGTCTATTTTTATTACGACGGAGTTCGTGTACCCAATACAGATGTTGAAGTCATCGCAGCAGAATTTGGAATTAACACTTATCGCGTGCTCATTCAGAATCCAAACAGCAACGGCTCTTTTGAAATTCGAAATGCGACTGGTTGTGGGGTTGTGGTTGCCCAAGATCTGCTGGACACCAATGTCCTCACTCCAATCATAAATTATACAAGTCCAGAACTTGAGAAATATGGTACAATCAGCGAACGTAGTAATATCTTATTTACGCTTGCCGGAAACACAAGCTATTATCGAGTTGAATGGGACTTTGGAGATGCATCTCCAATAGCGACAGGAGAGAGAGTTTCACATCAATACTTTGCAGATGGTACCTACACGGTCACCGTATATGTTTACAACGCATCTGGGTGTTTCTCTACAGCAACACAAGAAGTGGTAGTTGGTAAAGGATACACGATTTTGATGCCGAATGCATTTAGTCCCAACGGAGATAATATCAACGAAATTATAGGACCAGTGTTTACTGGACTCAAAGCAGTTGAATTTTATATCTATAACAGTCAAGGAATTCTAATTTACCAAGAGTTTGTTTCTGAGGACAATCTATCGCCTGATGGCACCATAGAAATCATGGGTTGGGATGGAGAAAACTCTGATCCATCATCTAATTTCTATGTCTATAAAATTATTGGAACAAGAATCAATGAGGAGTTGGTGACCAAAACAGGAACAATATTTTTAATCGAATGAGAACAGTAAAAATCACTCATATTGGTTTATTATTATTGTGTGTATTTTCTTCAGGATTTGCACAGGAGGGCTTTGTTTCTACTTCCCGGAATATGCAGTTTATCAATCCGAGTTACCATGGAATCAACATGGTGTCAAAAGCTGGGGTTTATTACAGTCAATTCGACTACGGAGACGGGACATCGTACATTGACAACAAATACCTATACGGAAATTTCGCTTTTGAAGATATGAATTTCAGTATAGGACTCGATGTAAACTCTTTCAGCTTAACAAACCTAGGTCTGACAGAAAACAAAATTGATCTAAGTTATATATATAAAATCCCGATCAATTTTGACACCTATATCCTTGGCGCTCTTACGCTTGGAATTGGATCGGATAATATTGATCGTGGTGAGCTAATTTTTCAAGATCAGATTGACCTTACCCTCGGAACCATCTCAGGAGTTTCTAGAGACCCATTGGCTGACTTTTCTCCGTCAACCAACTATTTCGATATCGGTGCTTCAGCTCTAATCTACAATGAAAGGTTCTTGATTGGATTGAGCTTAGACCACATCAACACCCCGAATGTTTCCTTCAATAACGAGTCTAATATCGAGAAAGAAATTGCATTTTCCCTTCAAGCTGCCCTGGAGTTCAATGTCAACCAATACGGGAGAAGTTTTCTCCCAGACTATTCATATATGATGATGTATCTGTATGCACAACAAGCTGGAGAAACCTTGAGAATCTACTCATCTCAAGAACTGCAAATGGACGGATTTACTTTGGGAATCCTACAATCTCTAGCAAAATATAAAGAAAATAACTCACTCGAATTTGGTTTGATATCTGGATTCTCATCCGAGAACTATCGTGTTGATTTGACCTATACATTCCCAAGTTCACAAACCACATACAACCCGCCATCGATTGTGCAAATTGGTGTGACTATGGATTTCGACCGATTTTCCAGAAATCGAAGAGGGAACTATAAGCGTCTGAGTACGAATAATATGTAAGACCTCAGTACGGAATCCCCTTATCATAAACCGAATACCTATGCCTTTTTTAATCAGGACATTCGCAACACAAATCATATAGAAACATTAATGATTGTAGCAGTGATTTCTTTTGAGCTTGCGCTGCGGGATTTCGTTTTGGTCCTTTGCAATTCCATATAGTAATGAATGATTTGGATGGCATTGCGACTCCAGCTGATGCACAGGGATTCGGAATCCAAATGGGAATGAGTTATGTTTTCCCTTTTGCGTTAATAAAGTAGGTAAACAGCAAACCTATTCTCGAACAGTCGGAGAACCTACTTCAAAACTCTCTATACCAAAATACTGTAGTGCAGCCAACAAATGATCAAAAATATCCGCAGTCAGGTGCTCATATGCCACCCACTCTTTATCATTGCTAAAGGCATAAACTTCCAAAGGAGTTGCGCCAAATTGATTGGTCGGTAGCTGGCGACACATCACCGTGAGTTGATCACTGATTTTGGGATGGGTTTTTAGATAATTTTCAACATACTGTCGGTAAACACCCAAATTGGTTAGATTTCGACCATTAATGGCAAGTGACTTATCACTTTTAGACGCTTGATTGTCTTGATCGATTTCAGAAGTTCGTTCTGAGAGATAGGTTGAAATTCGTTCAATTTGATGCAATTTTTCCAATTCACCGCTTTCCAGAAAGCGAATACTCGGCGTACTGATTAGAATAGAGCGTTTAATGCGTCGTCCAGCAGACTCTGCCATGCCACGCCAATTCTTAAAGGAATCGGAAATCAGATTATAGGTTGGAATTGTGGTAATGGTTTTGTCAAAGTTCTGAATTTTAACGGTTGACAGATTGATCTCGATCACATCCCCGTCAGCGCCATATTTTTCCATGGTTACCCAGTCGCCGATACGCACCAAATCATTGGCTGCAATCTGAATACTGGCAACAAACCCCAAAATGGTGTCTTTAAAAACCAACAGTAGTACAGCAGATAGTGCCCCCATTGCCGTAAGGAAATACGCAATTTCTCTCCCTGTGATTATGGAAAAAATAACAATAATCCCGATTGCCCAAATGAGCAACATAAAGACTTGTATATAGCTATCGATGGGCTTGTCTTTAAATGAATCCAAGGTCAATAAAAAAGACCGTAGCGTTTGCAGAATACTTCGAAAAATCCAAATGGTTACGATAACTCCATATACGTTTAGTGAGATCAGGACAATCGATGTTGCGTAAGGGCTATCAACAATCCAAAATGGCACAACAGACAATAGAAAAAAGTAGGGGACTACTCTGGAGAAATAGAGTGGAAATTCGGAAGATAAAAGGTAATCATCTAGATGTGTTTTTGTCCGCTCGGAAAGCTTTTTCAAAAAACTGCTAACGACTAACTTTGATGCGACTGCTAACAAAAAGGAGATTCCAAGTAGTATGGAAGAAATAATCAGAAAGTCAATCCACCAAACGAGTCCAGGATCAATATTCTGCCCATTTAACAACTCTATAAAGAAATAACGATTATATTCCATACTCAAGCAAATTCATTACTTTTAATTCAATCATAAAGATAGCCAAAGATTATAAAAAACGCCTGCACAGAGGAGATATGTCGTGCAGGCGTAAAAACAATAACTAACAAAAAATTATTAAGACGTTATATTCATTACATTTATCGTGCCAAAATTTTAAAATCATGTTTCAACGAGCTTTACTTCCCATTTTTCTGCTTGTCATCAATGTGTTTTCTGGAGTCAGGGCACAAACGTTTACGATTGTTTCTGATCGGATTGAATATATCGATCCAGAAACTCATAAACTCATTACGATAACAGAAAACCTTGGAGATTTTAAATCGATTAAACTTTCGCGAGTCGATAATTATTTTGCCATTCATTTCCCAAAAAATGATGACAGCACTAGCGAAACACTGAATTACTTCTTTAAACTTTATGCTTCTAAAGTTCCTGAGGAGTGGCTCGCATTTGAGGAAGAGTTGCGCTTGGTTGGTCTCGAAGACGGGGACTATACTTTGTTGATTATGGCAAAATCTGACACCGGTTAACAATCACAAAATACTTTAGAGATACATATGGATGTACCACCACCATATTGGCGAACTTGGTGGTTTGCGCTAAGTATGATTGTACTTGTTTTGGGAATTGTATTATTGTGGAGGTCATACGAATACCGCATCTTTAAAATTAAGAAAGACCGCGATTTACAGATCTCAAATTTAGAGGCGCATGCCTACCGTGCACAAATGAATCCGCATTTTATTTTTAATGCCCTCAACGGCATGCAAGCGGCGATGCTTCTTCGCGGTGAGGAGGAGTTCAATAAATATATTACCTCTTTCTCCAAACTGATCCGAAACACCTTTGAAATGAGTAACCTTGATAGGCTATCTCTTAACGACGAGTTGGATTATATCGAAAACTATATTGCCTTACAAGCACTTCGGCTCGAAAAAGCCATTCATACAACGATTACCATTGACGACAATATCGAACCAGATGTCACCTATCTACCTTGTATGATGTTGCAGCCCATCGTGGAGAATGCAATTGTTCACGGTCTAATCAAAAAAGAAGGAGAAAACAAGATTGATATTCACTTTACCAAACTCCCGTATTTTCTAAAATGCCGAATTACAGACAATGGGATTGGTCGCAAAGCCGCTGCAAAACAAAGTGAGAAGTATAAAAAAACACATAAGTCCTTTGCGACCCAAATTATGAATCAGCGAATCGATATTTTTAACTATTACAACAAACATGAATTGAGTTTTAGTATCGAAGATCTATATGATGACAAAGGGGAACCCAGTGGAACTGCGGTGAGTTTGATGATACCACTCGACTTTAAGTCGCGTGAGAAATAAGTTCAGAATACGGGATACAAACTGCATATCCTTTTGCTGAAAAATACGCTTTACTCGTTTTGGGTCCACAAGCCAAGACAAAATCACCTCCCCAAGCCCCTAAACTTTTGACAACCCCTTCATAGTCGGAAAACGTAGTTTCCTGTACAGGCGGGATACCGATCAGTTTAGATATGATGCTTTCATGAGCGAGCATTAGGGTTTGAAACTCACTCGCGTTTTGGGTTTTCACAAATCGTTTTGTCAAAGCAGTTAGGGCATCGCGTACCTCATCCGACACACCCCGATAGTGATTTTGTATCGAAGTTCGACTGTTTTGTTTCCTGTTCATATACACAAAAAACAAATGCTCATGAAATGGAGGTGCAAAAGCAGCATCTACCACAGTTGGCTTTTGATCAATAAGTTGATAGGTAATCGGATTGTGTTTTTGAGCGCAAGCGATGTCATAACCACTTCCTCCAAAAACCTTTTGTTGGATATAAAATGGATTCACATTGGCCCATTGCGCCACATTATTGACCAATGTCGAAGAACTGCCCAATCCCCAGTATTTGGAAAAACCAAGTTGGGTTTCAACCACAAACCCAGCAGGTTTTGCCAAAAAATCAGGATTAAGTTCACGCGCTACCAGGAAAATTTGCTGTAATCGAGAAGTGGTTTCGTTCGTCTGTAAAGTTGACTGAAAATCATTGACATGAAAATGGTCTTCAAACCAAATGTTTCCGTGTACATCCTTGGCGATCCAACGTATCCCCGGTTCTTTGTTATCAATGACCGTCATGCTTTGCCCCAGTTTGGTTGGTACAGCAAGCGCATAGGCGCCGTCTATCACCGCGTATTCACTGGTAATCAGGAGTTTTCCAGAACTAAAAAAACTTAGGTTTTTCGCCATGCCATTAGTGCTTGTTCAACAGCATTAAAGCTGACAACATTGTTTTTAAAATGCTCAATCATTGCTTGTTTTTCAGATTCGGTCGCACCCATTTGATTCAGAATATTGAGCAAATGCATTTTCATATGTCCCTTCTGAATACCAGTCGTGACCAAGGAGCGCAAGGCGGCAAAGTTTTGCGCCAATCCGCTGACTGCCATGATTTGCATAAGCCCTTCTGCATTTGGGCTCTGCAACAACTCATGTGACCATTTCACCAACGGGTGGAGTTTGGTTAGGCCTCCGACTGTGCCAACGGCCAAAGGCACTTCGAGTTCAAACCAAAAGGTCTCGTCTTTGATCCACGCTTTGGAAAGCCCTCTGTACTGCCCATCTTGAGCAGCATAGGCATGAATCCCTGCTTCAATGGCTCTAAAATCATTTCCAGTTGCAAGCGCTAGGGCATCAATTCCATTCATAATGCCTTTGTTGTGCGTAACGGCTCTGTAAGGGTTTTGATGTGCGATCTGTACCGCTTGCACAAATTTTTGAGCCAGTAGATGTCCATCATCTCCCAAATCCAAAATGGGGCAACTCACCCATGCTTTAACGCGACTTCCGGGAACGTAGTTGGATAAGATGCTCATCACCACCTCGATTTGGTTTTCATGTTCTGAAAATGGCGCATAGCTCGCAGCTTGGTCTTGGAGTGTTTTTGCAAGCTGTTCGAGGCAGGAGTTGATAAAATTGGCACCCATCGCATCTGCAGTTTCAAAACGCACATGCAATTGGTAATAATCGTTTAGATTCTCGGTGCTATCAATCAATTCAATATCGACAATGCCACCCCCACGCTTGCGCATGTTTTTGGTAATGCCTTCTGTTTCTTGCAGTAGTTTTGGTTTGATAGCGGTAAAAAATTCAGCGAGTTTTTGGTGAGGTCCCGAAAATAGAAAGTGCACCTGACCTGTTTTTTCTGTACCGATAATTTCGGCGTGAAATCCGCCTCGCGTTGACCAGAACTTGGCCGCATTGGCCGAGGCAGCAACCACCGAGCTTTCTTCTGTGACCATGGGCAACACATAGGGTTTTTCGTTGATCACAAAGTTTGGCGCAACAGCTATCGGCAAGTAAAAGTTACTCACCGCATTTTCGATAAACTCGTCATGTAATTGTTGTAGTTTTTCGTCCGTATGCCAATAGGTTTCCAAAACACTTTTGGCTTGCTGGGGATTGGCAAAGCAAGTTTGGGAGATCCATTCGATTTTCTCTTGTTTTGATTTTTTGGAAAAGCCCGAAACTAATCCGTTGTACACCCGATTGTTTGCCATGGTGCAAAGATAAGGGATATTGAATAGGAATCTGAATAATTGAAAAATCATATATTAGCAACGCTCAATAAAAAAACCCAAAAAAATGTCAAACCAATTTGGAGGATCAGCCCTAAACCAAAGAACGATTGCTGGACATCCTGTCGGCTTATTTGTTTTATTTTTTACCGAGATGTGGGAACGATTTAGTTACTACGGCATGCGTGCCATATTGGTACTTTTTCTTACCTCATCCATCCTCAACCAAGGTTGGGCTTGGGAGCGTGAAGATGCGTTGGAACTCTATGCTTGGTACACGGGCTTGGTCTATTTAACCCCCATATTTGGCGGTCTAATCGCCGATAAGTTTCTGGGATACCGAAACGCAACCATATTGGGTGCCTTGATCATGACCTTGGGTCATGCTTCCATGGCTTTGGAAACCTTTTCGTCCACGTTTTTCTTTATTGGATTGAGCTGTTTGGTGATTGGAAATGGATTTTTTAAACCCAATATTTCTTCAATTGTTGGGCAATTGTATAAAGACGGAGATATCCGTAAAGATGGTGGCTATACCATTTTTTATATGGGAATCAATGCAGGTGCTTTTTTGGGGATACTCCTATGCGGATACATCGGGGAAAAAGTCGGTTGGCATTTGGGCTTTGGTCTTGCTGGGGTTTTTATGTTTTTTGGGATGTTACAGTTTTGGTTTGCCCAACAAATATTTGGCAACATTGGCTTGTCCCCAAAAAAACTAGAAGCAGCCGATACTTCACTGGATGAAGTACAAGAAACCGTCCCGAAAAAAGTTGAAAATGACCGTGTGTTCGTGGTAATTATCTTTTCACTGTTTACCATCTTCTTTTGGTGGGCGTTTGAGCAGGCAGGCGGGTCGATGACCATTTTTGCCAATGACTATACTGAACGAAATCTGGTCGGTACGGCATCTCAAACCTTTAAACTTGCCAATTCCATTATCACCCTGGTTCCCATGGTGATTCTGACCTATGTCTTGTATGAGTTGTTTCGCAATATGTTGGGGAAATACCTCTTATCAAATTTCTTTTTGGGATTGAGTTTTGCAATCATTTGGGGAATTGTGATATGGATGCTAAAACGTGAATTTGAATCTGATGTTGCTGAGATTCCCGCTTCTTGGTTTTCCGTACTCAACTCTTTGTTTATTGTGATTTTTGCACCTGTTTTTTCCAAAATATGGGCATCATCCCTAAACCCTAGTGGACCAGTCAAATTTGCGATTGGCTTAATCTTACTCGGTTTGGGCTTTGCCTTTTTATCGTACGGCGCAGCAGGAATTCCACTTGGTGCGAGCACAGCGAGTGTAAGTATCGCTTGGTTGATTTTGGCATATTTGTTCCACACCCTAGGGGAGCTCTGTATTTCCCCTGTTGGGTTGTCCTATGTGAGCAAGCTGGCCCCTAAGCGATTGGTTGGCTTGATGTTTGGTTTCTGGTTTGTTTGTAGTGCGATTGCCAATTTTCTAGGGGGAATAACGGGTAGCTATATCGACTCGATTTCAGAGTCTTATGGTTTATCTGTATTTTTTCTCATCTTTACAGCAATTCCCGTATTTGCGGGAGTGTTGATGCTCATTCTCAACAAAACCCTAATTCGAAAAATGCATGGCATTACGTAGTCTAATTCTATTTTTTATCGGTTGCTCGATCGCTACAGCCCAAGTCAATTGGATGACGATGGACGAGGCCCTTGCTGCCCAGAAGTCAAACCCAAAAAACATCATTGTTGACGTGTATACAACTTGGTGTGGGCCTTGTAAACTCCTAGATAAAAATACCTTTGGAAATCCCGAAGTGAGTGCTTTTATCAACGAGAATTATTACCCTGTCAAATTCAATGCCGAAGGCAAAGAGCTGGTCAACTACAATGGCAATCAATTTGAAAACCCCCAATATGATCCCAATCGTACTGGAAGAAATGCCCGTCATCAGTTTACCGCCTATCTCGGAATTACGGGCTATCCAACAGTTGCTTTTTTTGATGAAAACGCAAATTTTCTTGCGCCAATTGTCGGTTACCACAATGTGCAGCAAATGGAGTTTTACCTAAAGTTATTTGCCTCTGGCGACTACAAAAATTTGCAGTCTCAAGAAGACTTTGCAGCCTACTACAAAAACTTCACAGCCCAATTTAAGGGTTGAGTATATACGCGCCATCAGTTGATGTGTCATGGAGTTCAATGCCATTGGACTTGCAGCTCTGTTCCCATCGTTTAATATAACGTTTATAATTACTTCAATCGGCGATGATTTCTTTGGGTTGCAAGTGTTGTATCAAATGGTCAAGATGAACTTTAGGGCTATTGCGCAACACAACAATACAACCTGCCAAGGACGGGAAGTCATACAGTTCATTTTCATCTACAATCAATAAACAGTCTTTACCCCATTGTAGCCCGAATGGGAGATTTTGGAAAACGTTATTACTGATTTGTCGATTGAGCGTATAGTCGTCAATAAGCCTTTGGTTTACGGACTGCAATGTGTCGTGGAGATAGGTAACGTCTTTGTTTTTCTTGATGCCAATCAGGGTATTTTGATAATCGTGAAAAACCACAAGTTCATTGTCTGCGTATGGCGAAGAACCCATAGTGTAATGAAAGCAAAATGAAAGGAAAACTAGGAGTGCAAGAGAATCCAAACGAAATTTCCGAATCAACAAAAACAATACAAACACTATTGCTGCAAGCAGTAAAGCATCCAAATGGTCAAAAGGAATATCGGTAAATAAAAAAGACTCCTGTTGGGCGACAGCGCTCACCAACGTATTCATCCCATAAAGAATAAAATCGAGTAGCTTTCCGTAAATCGCTGCCCCGATTTCCCATGGGGCGATGGCCACCCCGAGCAACCCTGCCACCAATATCACGCCCAATAGCGGTACAATCACGAGGTTGCTAATCCAAAATAAGCCCGGAAATTGATGGAAATAATACAAGCTAAACGGCAAGGTTGACAATTGCGCAATACATCCCAATACCAACAAACTCCAGCCCTTTTGAAAGAAAACCCATTTGGATTGGAATAGAGAATGCAATTTTGGCATGACCCATAGAATGCCAAACACAGCAGCGTAACTCAATTGAAACCCAACCTCATACACCAATGATGGGCGAATCAGTATCAAGACGAGTAGTGAAAGCCACAATTGCTGCATTGGCAGTCCTGGTCGGTGTAAGACATTGCTAAAACTCAAAAAACTAAACATGGTCACGGCACGCAAAACAGAGGGGGATAGGCCTGTGAGAAAGGCATAAGACCATAAGCTGAGGGTTACGGTTGCAAACAAAAACCACCTTCTGTATTTGTAGGTCAATGGGATGAGGTATCCAAAAAAGCTTTGTAGCAACAGCATAATCACTCCTACATGTAGCCCTGAAATTGCAAGAAGATGAACAGCCCCTGCTTTGGCATATTCTTCTTGTAAATGGGTATCGAGCTCTGACCGATCGCCCAAAACCAATGCTTGAAATACCGCCTCTGATTGTTTCCGCATTCCCAGTTTATCGACATGTTGTAGGAGCTGCTCTCTTTGCGAGAAGGCGTATCCTTTAAGCGAAGGGGTTTTATCGATAAAAGTCAATCGATTGCTATCGCTATGAAGTTGTAACAATACCCCCTTTTTTTTTATATAATTGGCAAAGTCAAACCCACCAGGATTTCGCGCTTTGGGAATGGGACGTAACGTTCCCAAAGTCATGTAGTTTTCCCCTATTGAAAGCGATGATGAGATTTCGAGTTGTAGCAAAGCAAGACCCGAAAATATGGCATCATCAATTTGGTGGACTTTCACCACATACGACTGGCTAAAGGCAGAGGGTTTGGGTTTGTCTTGGACTGAAAATACAATTATCGATTCTTTGTTATGAAGATCGTGTTGATGCGCAATATGCTTAGGGTTTTGTAGAGGGTCATGTAGTTGCGCCCAGTGCTGCCCACCGATCCAGCTTAACAGGGAAAGACAAAGGATATAACCAAAACGCCTAGGTTTTTGATGGCAAATTATAGACATACAAAACAAAACAAATGGAATCGCAGCATGGAAAGGGGCAATGTGGGGGTAAGTCAATACACCAATAACAAAGCAAACTGTGCAGTAGGCAAGAGGGGACATGATGAAAAGATAGGAATTATTATCGAATCAGCCGCCGTGTTTGCGCATAGGTCTTATTCCAATAGCCCTCACGTAAAGAAGAAATAATAACCCCTCTTGAAGAGGAGGCATGTATGAACAGAGGTTCTCCACCTTTGTGTCCAACGACAATACCAGCATGGGTGATCTTTCGTTTTTTGGTCGTTCTGAAAAAAATAATATCACCTGCCTTTGCTCGGTCTTTGGAAATGCGTTTTCCTTCTTTTCGCAAAAGGTCAACGGTTCTTGAAACACGAATCCCTTGTTTTTTATAGGCATTGTGAATCAGGCCTGAACAATCAATTCCACTGTGATTGTTTCCACCCAAACGGTAGGGCGTACCCATATATTCTTTGGCATAAAAAACAACACCATCACGGGGTTTCATTTTTTTACCACTCTTGAGCATTCCACAGCTTGTTGTAGCCAGAAAAACAAGAGCAATAAAGGCAAATGACTTACGCATGAGTTCGTTTGTAAATGAGTGAGGCAACTTTCTCACTTGCCCCTTTGCCTCCGAGTTTTTCAATGAGTTCGTCATATCCTGACAGAATCGCTGTTCTACCATTTTCGGACAGGATTTCCCGAAGGGAATTTGTCAACTCAATTTGGTTACATTCGCTTTGAATCAACTCCCGTACGAGCAAACGGTTCACAACCAAATTGACTAGAGAAATAAAGGGGAGTTTTACAATTCGTTTGGCAATGGCATAGCTCAAAGGGCTTGTTTTATAACACACGATTTGAGGGGTTTTTAACAAAGCTGTTTCCAAGGTTGCTGTTCCGCTTGTGACGATGGCAGCATCAGCAACACGAACCAAATCATAGGTTTGATCCATAACCAAATCTACACCAGGTGCAAGTTGATGATAAAGGGATTGATCGATGTTTGACGTTGCTGCGATTACAAATCGATAGTTAGGAAAGGAGTCAATGATCGCTGTCATTACCCCTAAAATTTTACTTATCTCTTGTTTTCGACTTCCCGGCAACAAGGCAATGATTTTTTCATGTTTTGTCAAGCCCAAAGTTGCTCTAAGCGATGCGCCATCCGACTTGGGGATTGCTGATAATTCGTCGATAAGAGGATGCCCGACAAAATCAATGGGAAGCTTGTGTTTTTGTTCAAAAAAATCAACCTCAAATGGCAGTATTGCATAACGATAATTGGTGTGCTTTGCCAATTTTCGCACGCGATTTTCTTTCCACGCCCAAACTTGTGGCATGATATAATAGTGTACTGGAATTCCCAAAGCGGTTGCCCATTTTGCGATACGCATGTTAAAACCCGGGTAGTCGATAAGAATTAAAGCATCTGGTTTAAATGCAAGAATATCTTTTTTACAAAAAGCGATATAGGAAAGGATGGTTCTCAGGTTTTTGGCAACCTCCCAAAACCCCATAAAAGCGAGATGCTTGTAGTGTTTTACGATTTGTGCCCCCTGATTTTGCATTTTGTCTCCACCCCAAGCTCGAAATTCGGATGTTGCATCTTTTTCTTTCAGTGCAGCAATTAGATTGGCACCATGCAAATCCCCAGAGGCTTCCCCGGCGATGAAGTAGTATCTCATACTCCAAATTTTAAGAGTAGACTTAGAAAGGCCCAAAAAATGGTTGCGCCAAGAACAGATTGAGCCGCGCGCGTATTCTTTTTTTGGATCCACCACCAAAAGAAAAAAAGATTCGGCAGCACTGCTAATGTGATCCAAATGCCGAGCTCATCGTAAGCATACAACATGGGGATAGTGTCCACAGCATTGCCATCAACCACGTATTCTATCAATAGAAAAAGGGTGCCAAATGGCAAGACGAGTCCAGTCAGCCAACCCAATAATCCAGGACTGATTTTCTTTAGAAAGTCCATGAGTTTAGTTTTTGAATTTGATGATGTGCGGTAAGATCAAACTGTGTAGGAACGACCGAAACATATCCATTTTCGAGCGCCCAAATATCGGTGTCCTCCCCTTTATCATTATTGATGAATGCACCAGTCATCCAATAGTACTCTTTTCCCATGGGGTCTTGACGTTTATCGAACTCTTCAATCCAATAGGCATTGGCTTGACGACAAATTTTAATCCCTTTGATTTCACCTTCTTTTCGTTTGGGAAAATTGACATTGAGAACCGTGCTGTCAGGGATTTTGTTTTGTAAGGCCGATTTTGTGATTTTTTCCACATAAGGGTGGAGGGAGGTAAAATCTGCATCCCAAGCATAATCGAGTAATGAAAACCCAATTGCTGGAATGCCTTCAATTCCAGCTTCGATAGCCGCACTCATGGTTCCAGAGTAGATGACATTGATCGCTGCATTAGAGCCATGATTGATTCCAGAAACGCAGAGATCTGGTTTTCGCTTTAAAATTTCATGAACCCCGAGCTTAACACAGTCTGCTGGCGTTCCAGAACACGAATATTCTTGTTGTGGGCCATCGTCGAGCTTGACTTGAGTACACCGCAAGGTGCTATTGATCGTAATGGCATGCCCCATACCAGATTGCGGACTATCAGGAGCGACTACAACCACCTCTCCAATTGAATTCATCATGTGAATAAGGGAACGAAGCCCAGGGGCACTTATTCCATCGTCATTGGTAACAAGAATTAGTGGTTTGTTGCTCATTTTCGAGATCTATTTACACAAAAATACTGATTTCAATTTGCCTTTTCGACTCATATCCATGATATTTACATGATAATACAATTATCTTTATATTCGTAAGCCCTCAAACAAAATGAAATGAAAAAGAATACCTCCTATATTGTTTTTGCGATTGCTGTAGGTTTTTATTTACTCACGGCAATTTCTATTCCATCAAAAAAAGAGTTTGTCAGTAATGATAAAGATAGACTACTGATTGAGCTGATTTCTCATGTGATCCAACGTGGTCATTTTAATGTGAAGTCCCTCAATGACGATATGTCTGAACAAATTTTTCACACCTATCTTGAAAGTATTGATGGTCAAAAAAGATATTTTTTACAGAGTGACTACAGAGAGTTTGCCAAATATATGTACCGAATTGACGATCAGTTAAGAGAGTTAGATTTGACATTCTTTGACTTGACTTACAAAAGACTCATCCTTCGCATGAACGAAGTCGAAAATTTGTATGCGTCCTTGCTGTCTCGCCCATTCGACTTTGAAAAAAAGGAATCGTTTGATATGGATTACGAAGAGCAATTATTCCCTCTTTCTCAAACCTCACGAGCTGAAAAGTGGAGAAAGCAACTCAAGTTATCGACATTGAGTGTGCTTTATGATAAGGTGCAAGAGGCAGAGAAAAAGGAGGAGGAAAGTACAGCGGATTATGTTTCGCCATCATGGGTGGTTCTTGAAGAAGAAGCAAGAACAACAACACGCGAAAACATGGAGGACTATTTCGATTTGATGAATGATCTAGAGCGCAAGGACTGGTTTGACATCTACCTCAATGCTTTCGTTTTGCAGTTTGACCCACACACAAACTACTTTAACCCTGATGACAAAGACCGTTTTGACATGAATATGTCAGGAAAGTTTGAGGGAATCGGTGCGCGACTTTCTAAAAGAGATCAGGCGATCAAGGTTGTTGATATCATCGTTGGTGGACCGCTTTGGCGTGATCAGCTTATGGAAGTTGGAGATGAAATTCAGTTGGTTCGGCAAGAGGAAGGAGATGCCGTTGACATTCGATCTATGCGATTGGACGATGCAATCAAGCTCATCAAAGGTCCTAAAGGTTCTACTGTTCACCTGACTATCAAAAAAGTCGATGGTACAATTGAAACGATTCCTGTGAAGCGCGATTTAGTTGTTTTGGAGGAATCGTATGCACGGTCATCTGTAATTAACCGACTCGATCGAAAGTATGGTCTTATCCATCTTCCAAAATTTTATGTCGATTTTAAAAGTTACAAAGAAAGAAACGCAGCGCATGATGTAGAGCAAGAGGTAATCAATCTTAAAGAGGCAGGCGTTGAGGGTCTCATAATTGATTTGAGAAACAATGGTGGTGGATCCTTACAAACGGTAGTCGATATTGCAGGTTTATTTATCGATAAAGGTCCAATTGTACAGGTAAAATCGACTGTGAGTAAAACAGAGGTTTTGCGAGACAGAGACGATAAAACGTTTTGGGATGGCCCTATGGTAATCCTTGTGAATGAGCTATCTGCATCGGCTTCTGAAATTTTAGCAGCAGCTCTTCAGGACTATGAACGTGCGATTGTGTTGGGGAGTAAGCAAACATTTGGTAAGGGAACTGTACAAAATGTGGTGGATCTCAATCGATTTCTTTCCAATAGCACCTATGGAAACCTTGGAGCTTTAAAAATAACAACCGATAAGTTTTATAGAATTAATGGTGGTTCAACCCAGCTTGAGGGCGTTAAAAGCGATGTAATTACACCCGATCGATACAGTTATGTCGATGTTGGCGAAAGGGATGAAGATAACCCCATGTCGTGGGATCAAATCACCCCTCTGATATACACAAAATGGCATGGCTACCTAAATTATAACGAAGTCATAAAACAGAGTCAGGATCGTGTGAATAATCATCCCATTTTTAAACTTGTTGACCAAGATGCAAAGTGGATCGAGCAACGTCAAAACGATAAAAGCATTGCCTTGAACTACCAAGAATATGTTTCAGAACTAGAGGCAGATCGGACTTATGCAGACCAATTTGATGCGGTAAAGGAATACAACAATAACTTGGAATTTACGATTGCTCCAGCAGATCAAGAAAGGATTACGGCAGATAGCATCTTTCGTGAAAAAAGGGAACGCTGGTTTTCAGACTTGACAGGAGACTTCTATGTCGAAGAAGCTGTGAATATTTTAGATGAGCTTAAAGTAGGAATCTATCAGCAAGAACCCCTTGCGAGAAAATAAACACAATACGATTGCAAAAAACAACCAACCGAGCGTTTTTTTATGATCTGGGGGGTTACCTAGCCACTGGCTTTATTTTGATCTGTGTTGCCATATCTGTTTTGGCTTATGTCATTGCACCCGACAATTCGGTCAATGCCAATCAAATGCATCTCTCCATACATTCTCAGTCGCCAGGGTTTAAGGTAAAGATGCTTCATGTACCCACTGCTGCTGATAAAGATCATTCTAGACTATCCATGTTGTTATTTGGCAACCCCAATGCTGGAAATCAATACCCGATTTCATCTTACCAAGTTGATGAAGATGGAATTTGGATTGAACATTTCAATTTTGAT
>Ga0213865_10000370_pt1 | contig 30595 bp, 38 predicted proteins | sample PICome_6_FD_160100 | JGI IMG/M metagenome (GOLD analysis project Ga0213865, IMG submission 160100) | Coastal seawater microbial communities near Pivers Island, North Carolina, United States - PICO282 | ecosystem: Environmental > Aquatic > Marine > Coastal | place: USA: North Carolina...
AGTCTGTGTTTGATGTCAACCATGCAGGCGCACCAGCAAGCTCACGCGCAGTTGTGGAGTTACCCGCTGCACGAGCATTGTTGTCGAAAAGTGCTTTTTCGATGTCCAATTTTTGCTCTTTGGCAATTTTTAGCGTTTGGTACGCGATTTCACGCGCACGGCCTGCTTTGTCCAAACCTTCGTCAGTGTCTGGAACGACAACTGCGTTTTTGAAGATTTGTGTGTAGTTGCCCAAGCGAGTTGTCGCTGAACGTGCTTCTGCAGTCGTTGCGTCACCCTCGATATGTGCGTTAGCCGCGCTTGCGCGTAACGCATCAGTTTGCCATTCATGCAATGTATTGCGCGCACGGGTCTTTGCAGACTTCGTGTGGAATGGTGTTTCTTCTGGTGAGATATTGGTGATTACATCACTCAAGTCCTCACGAATGCCGACTGCATCATAGCTGTCGAATGTGTTGCTAGGCTGTGCCATAGTTCACTTTCCTTTACTAAAGTTTTGGATTGATAAGCAAGTCTGCCATGTCTGCGATATTCCCAGATTTCATAGCTTTTGCTTGCTGCTTTCTGCGAGTTGCAGCTTGACCGTCCTCAACACGTTTAGCACCAGCTTTGACCATAGGCTTAGCTTTCTTAGCTTTCTGGTCTACGTTTTTGCGATTGGCCTGCAGTCTGCGATAGCGTATCGCATCATACAGGATTTCAATCTCTACAGCATCAGTAAGTTGCATTAGAGCTTCCTGCGGAACCCCATAATACTCCTGACCGCCTCTTAGCATGTCCTGAGCCGCTTTCTCATATTTCTGAGGGTCAGCGAAATCAGGTACACGTTGCTGCAAGAGTTGCATTTGCTCCTGACGATGCAACTGTTTTTGTTGCTCCGACTGTTGCGCACGCTGTGCTTGCAGTTGCTGTATTTGTTGCATCTTGACGTTATGCTCACCCATTGCCGTTTCGTAGGCTTCCTTCTCTTGCATGTAACCAATCGGGTCACTCTCAAGAAGTTCCTTTGATGGCGGCGTAGGTGGAGCAAGTTCGCCATTCTGCGCTTGCTGGATTAAAGTGTTCAGCACGTTTGACTGCTGAGCTAATTGCGCTTTTTCTGCTTCAATCTGCTTAGATTGCTCAGCGTTTTCACGCATTTTTTGCTGAATATAGCTCTGACCCGCGTAGTCCTGCTTTAGTTCACTAAGGGTACGACGCTGCCACTCCCCATTGACTTTAACATCAATGAGAGGATCGCTGTCGGCTTCGTCAACGGCTTCTACCTCGTCAGTATATTCAGTTGCATCATCTTCGTATTCGGTTTCACCATCATCGTCAGATGCTTCGATGACTTCCTCATCCGCAGCGTCATCTTCAAAATCGCTCTCAACGTCTTGAGTTGGCTCTTCTGTAGCTTCAACTGTTTCTTCAGAATTTTCCTGCGGTGCCAAAAGGCTATCCACTGCTTGATCTAGTGTAGTCGCTTCCACGGTGCTACTCCTCATTTATGGCGATCTAACATGCGCTCTGCTGCTATTGCTGCGTCAAGCTGCATTTCGATCTGGTTTAACGCGCGCATAATTGCGTGCGCCTCTTCACGCTGCTCAACTTCCTGAGCAGTTGTGTTTGTGAATATGCTGATCTGCACATCACGAACATCTTGGACAAACTGCTGAAATGCAGTGTCATTCTTTAAACGTCTTGCATCATCTGCCTGTAAACGAATGCTGTCCATTATCCTCTAGCCGCCTGTTGTGCTGCTCTGATCGCAGCTACGTCAACTTGAGTGCCATACTGGCCCAAGACCTTAGCTGCATCTACCAGCAAGTCTTGATCCATCTGGTCACGCTTGCGATCATCTTCCATAGCTAGTTTTTGCTGCTCAAGCTGCAGCTTAGCCATATCTGTCTGCATATTGGCTTGCGCTTTCATCTGCTCTGCTGCTAGGTAGGCTTGGTTAGGGTCAGTGCCTTGAGCTTGCTGGGCCTGAGCCTGCTGCTGCATCTGAAGTAGCTGCTGCTCGACCTCTGGCGTGATTGGAGCAAAATATCTGTCAGAGTTGCGAATGCCAGCAGCAGCTAACATATCAGACAACGTATTGCGTATGTTCGTCAAGCTCACCATGCCGTTAAATGGCCCATACTGCGTATAAATTTGCTGCTGGATTTGGAAGGCTTGCTGCAACGCCATCATCTTCTCTTCTTCGCGGCCTGTGCCTAGGCCTACGTTGATGCCAATGTCCATGTCTGAGCGCCAAACACGGGGATCAACCTGCACGAATTGCCCGCCCATTTTCACAAGCTGCTCTTCGTCTGTGTTCTTGATTGCTGCGCGTAGCATGATGCCGAATAGGCGCTTCATGCCATCTGCAAGGTTACGCACCATCACCTCAATCTGACCAGCTTGTGATTGGATTGTAGCTTGAACTGCAGCCTTTGTGGTTGACTGCATAGCATCTGGGTCTAGCCCCATAGATGCGCGAGATACGCCAGTTTTGTTCTCTACAACCTGATCCATGTAGGTCAGCGCACCTAGCGTCTGCCCTGCAGTGAATGGAACGCTTAGCTCCTGCACCGCGCCAGCCTGACGCATACGCACGATTGCGCCGATCTCGTTGTTCAGCACATCGTCTATATTAACCGCACCATCAACAATACCAATGCGAGGGTTGTTTGTCATAGCTACGTTATCAAGTACGCCACGCAGGATTGCTGTTGCTGCGTCTTGGTCATCAATGATGATTTCCGCAAGAGAGCGTCCGTAGAATGTGTGTGGCTCTGGATCAACCTCAAATACTGCAAATGGCACCTCATCCCAAGGCTCCATGTCTAGCAGCTTGTAGCTTGTGCCACCGCAGATAAAGCGATGCAGAACGGGTACACCTGTGCCATCCACGTCAATCTTCATGTAGGCTTCTGTGACTGCCACAGAGCGCATTGCAGGATCGCCCTCTTGATCCTCGTAGTCGTCCTGTGAGTAACCCTGACGCTCTATGGTTTCAGCTTCAGAGATGTCTGATGCGCCGTATAGACCATCTAGCTTATATACGTCCTCAAAGTCATACCCCATCTCTACAAGCTCACCCACGCGCATCTCTGTGCGGTGCGCTACGATATACGCATCATCTATGTTGCGTGCTTGTGAGTTAATGAAGAACTCTTCAGGCGGCACGCTTTCTAGGCGTAGCTGACCGTTAGGTATTTGTCTGCTGATCTTCAGCGAATGGATTGGCGATGCTACTTCCATGCCAAACTCATCCATGCTCATAGACATCTCCATGCCATGCTCTAGGATTTCCACATCATCATCTGAGGCCAGCAAGGTGTATTCTTCGTCTGTCAAATTGTCATACGTGAATATCTCAGCTTTGTAGCTGTTCTCGTAGTACGCTTTGACGATACCTGTTTTCTTAATCAGCGCATCGTGGATCGCATCGTTTAGCACGCGATACCCGTCATTCTTGGTGAATGCATAGTGAATGTACTGCGTAGCTTGCTCTGCTGCAGCAACGTCCTCTGGGCCTTTCGGTAGGAACTCAACAGGCTTTGACGTAGACATAAATACGCGCATGATGCTTGGCTTGACTGAACGAATGGTGTCGCGCACTTTTGTCGCCACAACCCTGCTGCGTCCATCTTCGTAGCCTATGTCAACTTGACCGTCAAAGTAGCGCTGAGCCTTGATGCGCTCATCTGTGATTTCGCTCTCAACAAAGTCTACAGCCTGCGCCATAGCGTCTTGAACGATACCTTCAATCTCGCGTCTGTCTTTTGCTTGTGGCTGCATGTGTTACTCCTGCGGTATTTGTGGCGTTAGGCCCAGTAGGACGCGAATATCCTGATCAATGTCTTTTCTCTGACTTGGCTTAACGCCAGATATTATCATATCCCTAATGCCCTCAACAGATTGAACTGCCCTCTTGTCGGCTCTTGACTTTGCAGTCATGCCAGCAACAGTGGCAGCGGCCATGCGAGGGTCATTGACTATAGCGCCTAGATTTAATGCTGCCATTAGGCCATTGCCAGAAGGTGATAATTTGCCAACAAGTCTCATAAAGTTTTCACCCATAGAGCCTTCAACAAACTTTTGCATGATTTCTAATTCGTCTGGGTCAAATTTTGCACGCTTGCTCTTGCTTGTAAGAATGCTCTTTACTGCGCGGCGATAGCTATTCACGATATTGCCGCCAGAACCACTTGATGCTGCGCCTAATTCTGCTTTAAGCATCTCCTCATCAAAAGCCTCTATTTTGCGGTATTTTCTATTTTCAGCCCTCGCAACCTTCAATAAGGCAGACGCATCTCCATCAGCGGTAACTGGGGCGCGGTCTATTATGTCATCCAGCTTATCGCGCAAAAAGCGAACTCTTGGGTCAAATCCACTCTGCTTGTAGATACTGCCCATGCCAGAGCGCAACTTATCCAACTGCGCTAAGTTAAACTCCTTGCCAGCGTGCTTTTGTATCGCGTCCAGCGCGGCCTTAACATACTCGCTTCCAGCAGCATCGCGGGAATACGCGATAAACATATCGTCATTCTCCACCAGCCGATCAAAGCCTGCAGCTACATCATCCATATTAACACTAACCTTGCCTCCAGCCCCCTCAAACGCCTTGTACGCAGCATTCTTTGATGCCCTCTGAATATCAAGCGCGGGCATGTCTGTGGTTTTTTTCTGGAAAGCCTGAACAGTTTTATTCTTAATGCCAGATACCGCCGCAGGAGCCAAAAAAGCCCCAACTAACCTCGCCGCAGGCTCTACCACTGTTCCCTCTGTGGCCTGACCAGCTAATTCACTACCAGCCCCCGCCGTAATCGCGGTTCTCTCCAAACTTGGCCCTAGGCTGGACTTAGCAAGAACATCCGCGCCGCGCCCGACCCTTGTGGCCTGCCCGCCCGCAGCCCTTGCAACACCCTTTGCAGCAGCGCCAAGGCCTAGACCCCCGCCGCCAAATTCTCCAATTGTGCCAGCAAACTGACCCAAGGTTGTTGGGCTTTTGTATTCTATACCGCTAGGATCAGCGCCAATAGCCGATGCAGCGGCTTCGTACCCAGATGTCAGCGCTCTACCCGTTGCGGTGTCAAGTATAGGCGTTCTGGCTTCAGTTCCAAGAGCGGCCTGCCCAGCGCGAACACCAAGCCTTCCCGCCATCTCAGGCAACTCAAGCGCCCCTCGTATGCCACGCAACATCCCAGCCCCAGCGGACTGTATAGCTTCGCCTATATATTCGCCAACAGTGTCAACCTCACCATCACCAATGATATTCTCTCGTAAAGAGCCTAGTTTTAGTGATGGCTTTTTCTCTGTTGCCGCAGGCGCGCCTAGCATTTTCATAAGTGCAGCGTAAGCGCCCTCTGCGGTCTGGCCTGTGATGCGGTATTTATCACCGTTGGGGGCAGTGATCTCAAAAGTTGCCATCAATCACTACTCCACCTTAACAATACTGTATCCGTCAATAACTACGGGCTGGTTTGCTGCACCCTGCTCACCAGAAGCTGCTGACTTAGCGCTTCCACCATTGCCGCCGACAACCAAATCTTTGGTGTAAGGGTTGTTAACAGACACACCTCTTTTTGCCCTACCAACACCAGCATCAATTACACTTTGTAGAGTATCAAGGGCGTCTAGGAATGCCTTTTTGCTGCGATCTCTGTTTAAATTCACAATAGCTCTTTGTGCCTTTTCGCCTTCCAGTTCGGTAATTTGACCGCCACCTTTAAGCTCTTGGAATGCTTCCAAGAAAACACTATTTTCCAAGTTATCAATCAACTGGATCAAGTCCGTTTCATCTTGGTCAAATACGCCCAAGCTTAGCCAAGATGAGACTGGTATCTTACCCTCAACGCGACCAAGGACGCCATCTAAATATTGGCTAGATTTAATCTGGTCTATAAGTTTTGTCGTGCGATCCGCTTTTCCAAGCGTCTTGGTGTATTCCTGCAGTTGCTCAAAATTCATGTCCGCAAGGTTCTGTGCTGCCCTCTTAAACCCTGCGCCTTGACCAGCCATAAATTCTTCATATTGGCCATCGCCACCTTCAGTTTTTGGCTTAAATCCTGCCGCACGCGCAGTCATATCCAGCGCCTCAAATGTTGCAGGTAAGTCTTTTTCGTTCATCTTTTCAAGAATTTGCATGTCGGACGCATCTGGCATGGCTTTCTTGTAAATATTAAACTTCTCCCCAAACGCAGAAGAGGAACTGTCAGTAGCTGTTGAGGCCTTTAAATAAGAAGCTAAGCCAGAGCCAGCATCTACAGCCCCCGTTGATATGACGCCTAAATATTGCGCAGCAAGGTCATCTCCCGCATCAGCTTTTTTCGTTAAATAGTCTAAACTTTTGTTTCTTCTCTTTAGCTCTTTAGCCTCAGCTCTACGCTCTTTCATACCTGCAGCACGCTGTTGGATAAGCGGTGTCAGCCGCGCATCGCCTGACCCAGCCATGACTGCCATAGCAAGTTTATCGCTGAACTCTGGGCTTAGCCCTAGACGCTCACCTATGCCCTGCCCACCAAGCAGGCCACCTAGCAAACCTTGAGGTTGTTGAGGTTCTTGAGCCATTGCTGCACCACCTTTTCCACCAAGTATCTTGGCGACATAGTTTTGTGTTTCTGTAATGTTTGGAACGCCGTTTGCCTTTGCGACACGACTTGGACCTGCGTTGTATGCTGCTAAGGCTAAAGCTGGGTCACCAAAGCGATCTAGCTGTTGCTTCATGTAACGCGCCGCACCTTCTAAGTTTTGCACGGGATCAGTTGGATCAACGCCAAGCTCTTTCGCTGTGGCAGGCATAAGCTGACCAAGCCCAATCGCCCCAGCAGAGCTAACTGCATCAGGGCGAAACGCGCTTTCTGCTTGTATTTGGCGCACGAATAAATCTGGGTCTATTCCGTATTTCTGCGCTGTTTGGTATGCAAGCTGGCGATAATCCATATCAGATCACAATAACAATAGTAGAGATGCAGGGTTAAACGGTTGGCTAGTTGTGGCTGTTTGACCGTAAGGCGTCGTTCCTAAAATCTGACTTAGCGCACCAAGTCCAGCCAATGGCGCACCTGTTTGCCCCATGTACTGCTGCTTAGCCAAATCAAGCAACTGCTGCTGCATTCTGCGCTGGAATTGAGCTTGCTCACCAACTGCAGCTTGCGTTGCTTGACCCATGCCAAATGCCTGACCGCCAAGCCCAGCTAGACCCCCAGCCGCTGCTTGCTGCACGCCTGCACCTGCCAATGCCGCCTGCTGATTTGCCAGCGATGCCTGTTGCTGCAAATTAGCTTGCTGAAGCGCGCGCTGCTGCTCTTGACCAATATCATACTGGGCGGCCTGCTGAGCTTGTTGAAATGCTTGTTGACGCTGACGCGCTGCAAAGTCGCCTGCCATGCGTCCGTATTCGCCCATAGCGACACCCTCAGCTACGCCATGACGAGAGCCGCCAAACGCACGCGCTGCAGTGGCTTGAGCGCCAAGCTGGTTCATACCTTGCTCACGTTGGCGTGCAATATCTGCCTCGCCACGCTCAATAACTTGCTGAGTGTAGGGCGACATATACTGTTGCATATTTGCCGTAGCTAATGACCCAACTGGGCCAATCTGCGCAGCTTGCGCCGTTGGAGCTTGAAAGCCTGCAAGGCCACCGTAAGTCTGGCCTGCTTGCTGCATGGCCTGAGATGCACCTTGAAACGCGTTCTGTACTGGTTGATTACCTGATGCACCCATGTCTTAGTTTCCTATAAATTTGTTGATGCCGCCAAACAGCTTACCTACTGGCGTTTCGCTTAGGTCTAAAGAGTAGTTCCCGCTTGGCCCCAGTGGGTCAAAGCCACCTGATGGTTTACTTGGTCCAGCTGGATTTCCATAATGCATTTGCATAATCTCAGCATGGCTTAAACTATCATCGTTGTTATTGTACTGCGGCCCTGTGTTGACGTTTGGCCCAAGCGGACCAGTTGCTACTTCTGGCACAACTGGTGGCGCAATCGCTGCGCCTGTGATCGGATCAAAGCGACCAAGCCCAGCTAGGTATGCATATTGATCTGGACGCTGTTCCTGCAAGCGCTGCAAGGCAGACATGTAAGCAGGGTAAGAACTATAACCAGAAACACCGCCTGCAGACGTGACCGCTGCATCACCCATCGTAAGCGGGGCTGGACCCTCTAAGCCAAATGCGGAAGCCATCGCACCTACATTGCGATTTAGCGCACGCTCTGTTTCGCTAATCTCAGCAATCTCTGGCCCCATGTAAGGCACATAGCCCAAATCTTGGATTTGTTGGGCGCGTTCTAACGCTTTCTTTCCAGCTTCCTCAATGTAGGCTGGGATTTTGGTTTCTTGAGTGCTTCTGCTACCCATATTAAAACTCCAAGTGCATTGTTATGGAGTGAGGCTTCCAGCCCAGTTTCTCCAAAGGTTTCTGCCATCCAAAACGACCGTCAAATGAAGCAAATGAACAGCCTTGCCATTTTGCCCATTCTTTCACATTTTCAGTCATTTGTAAAATTTCATCCAATTCACCACCTGCAAGAAACACATGCAAGGCTTTTGTGTTAGGATATACCACGATTTCTGTAATTATGCACCCACGCTCTGCAGGCCATAACTGCATCTTGCCAGAGCGTATGCCTTCGCGTACTTCATCCCACGTATTGTGACCGCCAGAGCGCTCAAGCGCAGCCTCTACCCAAGGCTTGCATTTAAACAGTACGTCTATGGGCGTGTATGCATTCATCCGTGCAACCTCGTAATTGCAATCGTTGACGCAGGCGCGGCAGGCGCAAATGCAGTTGCAACCGTGGCATCTAAAAACCCGCTTGTGTTATCTACTGCCCACATAGCCTCTAAATAATCATTGGCACTTACATCAAAAATCGCAGAGCGTGACACAACCAGCACCGAACCGTTTTGGTGCAGCGCGTTTTTCATCGTTGACCCCGTGACATCTACCCCGTTGATACGAGGCCAAAACCAGAAGTTCACTGTGCTGCTGGACGTTGATGCAATCTGCGCTGAAAAGCTAATCATGTATTGACCAGCTTCGGCGAACACAATGCGACTTGCAGGCGTTCCATTTGTTACGCCTTCAGCAATGCTAGAGGTGTATGTCAAAGCATAAGCTGTGTTTGTGGATGCCGCTGTCTGGTCTGTCGTGACTGCGCCAGCGTATTGACCATCCTCAAGGACGATCTGTACAAACGCGCCATTTTTAGAGACAACAGGATAACCATTTTCTTCATCCCATAAAACTACACCATTTTCTGATGGGTTATCAGTTGACGTTTTAAAATACAGACGCGGCAGTTGCCGCCGTAAATATATTTTAAAGTTCTCACCCCATTGCTTTATGTTGTCGCCAATAGGTGGAAATACTGGTGCTGCCATTATCGCTTCCCACCTTGTTTTGTTTCAAGTCGCATTGTCCCCAAGTTCCACCTTGTAGGCGGCAGAACGCTATCAACTTTCATTCTAATCTGGCGACCTGTAAAGCGAACAGAGGTTGGCTTTGTTATGTCGTATGGCCCATATTCACGTTCTTCTCCGTTTGGATAAAACCGCGTCTTGAAGGTTAAATCTATTGCACCATCTGGCTTATCGTCAGAAATAACATCTGTCACTTGCATGACATTATCGCCAACGCCAATAGATATTGCCCCTGTTTCCATAAACGGCAAAGTGGGGTTAGAAATAGTGCCTGTCACTCTTTCTGAACTGTGCGTATCGCAACCTAATGTGACGCTATCAGGGGCATCGTAAGGAACAGAATAAGTAAGTTTGTAATCGTAGGTGCTTGTGCTGTTGTTATTTTCACCTTCAATTAGAACGTTATCTGCTTCGCCTAATTCTGTTGCGCCGTCAAAAACAGCCAGATCGTGACCAACATTTTCTATGCTGCCACAATTAAAAATATATTTAACGCCACGCTCAAAAGTCAGGTCAGTCATAAAGTCATCATCAAAATAATAACCTGATGTTCCTGTTACGAAATCACCAAAACTTTTGCTGTCACTGTACGTTTTTTTCGTGTTTTTAACTATGAATGGTAGCATCACATCTTCTATGTAATCAACCATAGCATCGGTTAAGCTGGCATCTCTTGCTTGACCACCTTGCTTCCAATCAATGTAAAATCCTAATGCATCTGCGTCTGCGCTGCTTAGTGATTGATCGTTAGTTATATCGCCCAGCAACCTTTCATCTATAAAATTTTCAGCCCATCTTTCTAGTGGGCCTGCGCTTCCATTTGCAGCACTTAGCAAGTCATCTTGCATCTTATAATCGCCGTTTGTTTCTGTTGTGAATGTCAAACCTACTGTGCTTAGACCATGAATAAGATCGTATGACTTACCATCACCGTAAGTTAATCCAACCTCATGTTCATACACCTGACCTTGATCGTTTGCTAACATGGGATAGGGCCACACGCCCTTAGAAACACCAGAAGTGCGCGAAAGCGTCCCAATAAGCCAATGGTTAGTCGCATAATTGTAAGCAACATAATTGTCTATTTCGTTGGAGCTTTCTGAAGGATAATACCACCAAACTTCATTATAATCTGCGTTTGCATAAGCCCATATTTTACTTTTTTGGTTAATGTTAATATCGTCAAAGACATAATCATAAACCTCACATGGAACTTGCTGGACGATGTTCCCATCAAACCTAAAGAACCCACCGTCACCCATCCAATAAACGCCACTGTCAACATCCGCTGCGCACTTAGCAGATATTGCACCACAAGATGTTCCCACACGCTCAAAACCATAGACGTATGGTGGGCCTATATAACGAGCAATGTGTGCTGCGGTATCGGTTAGGATAAGCGTTTGCCCCCGCGTTCTCATGCCTAGCATAATTTCGCCATTATCTGATAATTCTATATCACCCGCTTCATTTGTCGCAGCAGCAGTCCATAACGTGTTATTTTCCCTATCGCACCAAGCAATCTTTCTGGGATTAGCGTTTGCACCAAGCGCGAACAAAAACCGTTCTTCTGTGACCAAAATACTCTTAACGTAATCTGGTGAATTGCTAATTTTTGTAACAGTGTTTAGTTTAACAACTGATGGATAAGCTATATTGAAACCGTTTAGCGGTTCTGAGCCAACATATTCAAACTCAATGGTTGCCGTAGTGCCGCTTGCTTGGAAGTCTAATGCAATTTCATCAACGCCTGTTATTGACCGTCTATAGAGTGCTTTTGTATAAGTAGTGCCAGCATTCACAATGCGCATTTGTGTGTCTGGACTTTCACTTTCATTTACATACACCGTTGCACGATAAACCTTACCATCCTCAACAGTAAAACTCTGTGAAAGAGTAACGTTTGCGTCAGTTGTAAATGCTTTTCTAGTAAATTGTGTATGCCAATCTGGATACCCGCCTAAACCTCCAATATATTCAAAGTAGACTGTGCCACCATCAGCCGTCCAATCCGAAACAGAGGTTACAAAACCAACATTAGTCGTGCCGTCACTGAATACAGGATTTGCTAAGATATTTGTACCAAAGCCTGCTTCGTTAATATCCCACTCATAAATTGTTCCCTCATGGGATGCACAAGCAACTAGGTTTTCGCCCCAGTTGTCCAGCGCCCATGTTGTACAATCTTGCAAGGTTCCTGTGTCTGGGCGCGGCGTTCCGTAGGTACTATCACCATAAACTGCATACCCATAACCAGTGTTTACCTCTGCATCTTTTCTACCATTTACATATCCAAATGGCGTAAGGTCATATTTTAAACCACTTGGAAGAACCGCCGCTAATGCATCAAAGCTGCCTCCCGCTAAATATCGCGCTGCTCCAGATGTACTTTTCCATGAATGCATCCCGCGAATTGGTGACTTTACAAGTCGCTGTACTTCTTCGTTTATACGCCAGCCATTTATTGGTCTTGCACTTTCGTTTTGCCAGCGCACCAAACTACCGTCTTGCCAACGACCAGCGTTATCCAAGTCCGTTCCGTTTTTACGAAACCCCTGTGGTATTTTTATAGGCAGAAAACTCATTAGGTTGCTCCGTATATTGAACCGGAATTTGTTACCGTACCGAAGCCATCTAAAGCCCGACCAGCACTACCGCCCGTATAGTTGGCACTGTTGCCACCCGCAGCGCCCCAGCCACCGCCACCGCCGCCGCCAGTAGCGTTAGAGCCAGCGCCAATTGTGCCACCATTACCGCCGTTTGCTCCCTCAGATAAGGTTGCGCCAGCACCACCTGTTGCACCCGCACCCAACTTGCGACCACCTGCACCGCCTGACATTGACAATGTGCTGGCTCCAGTGCCATCGTAGCCACCACCACCACCGCCAGCGCCACCTCCAAATGAGGCCGTTGCAGTTTGGGTGCCATAAGTCCCAGATGGCCCACCATCCGCACCAACTGCATTTAAGTACCCACCCGCTGTTGAACCAGCGTTGTTAAAAGTACCGCCGCCTCTACCGCCGCCTGCGCCGCCGCCGCCGCCAGCGTAACGAATACTGCCACCTCCAGATGCAGCAGCGCCACCACCGCCGCCACCTGCGATGACCGCGCCCGAATAGTTTGTTATGTACGTTGCTACGGCTGAACTTTGTATTGCATGTCCACCATCTTGTCCGTTGTAGGTGCTTGTATTTGATGAAGCATAGCCACCATTGCCGCCTCTACCAATAATATAGCCATAGTTTTTAATTGTGATTGATGCCCCAGCACTGAGCAAAGCAGAGCCAAGCGTACCTTGAATGTCTAACGCAGCCTTGGATGTATCGTCTGACCAAACATAAACACCTGACGAAATTGTGATAACTATATCACTTTCCTCGTCCCATCCTTGGTTTTGCATGTAGCTTAACGTGTAGTCCAATTCTTGAGCATTAGATACAATGTTAATTTCAAAAGCCTGATTAGCGTCAGCACCATACCACTCGTTAAATGACATTGTTGCGCCACTTGATTTGCCGATCAAAGCACGAATATCTGTGTCATTTATTGTGCATGTTGTCTGAGATGTGCCGCCAGCCTCAACGTGTATTTGGTCAAGGGATATTGGGCCGCTAGTTTGTAGAACCATGCTTTAGTTCCTCTACTTGAGCTTTTAATTCTTTAACCGCCTCTATCAACACACCTACTATGTTGCCATACGAAACAGATAAATACTCACCATCCATCACCACTTCTGGAAGAACCTTTTGCATTTCTTGAGCAATAACACCTACACCCGCTTCACCATCTTTATCATAGAAAACACCGCGCATGTCAGAAACTATGCCTAGTGCGTTATCTACCGTACGAATATTATCCTTTAGGCGTTCATCTGAATATGCTGTGATGTTTCCAGAAGCAGTAAAGCTACCGTTGCTTACAGACCAATTTCCAGCTCCATATGAGGTGTGCATCCGAATTTCAGTGCCTGAAAGTGTCGTTCCGTATGTTGTGTTTGCAGTATATGTTGTGCCGCCAGAGCCTGCCGCAGCATCAATTTGATCCTGAATGTTAGATGTTACACCAGAAAGATAGTTAATTTGTGTAGTAGTTACAGTAACACCGTCCATTTTGTTCAACTCATCAGTTGAAGCTGTTAGTCCATCCAACTTGTTTAGTTCATCCGATGACGCTGTAATTGCTACTCCATTAACCTCCCAACCTGTTTCAAGATTGGGTGTTGTGGCTGTTACACCATTATGTGCATCAACCAATGCATCCAAAGCCAAATTCAGCTTTGTTCCCCAGCTATCGGCATCTGCGCCCACTTGTGGTTTTGTAATGCTTATCGCCATCTAAGTCTCCTATGCGGCTTCTGACCAGCTATCGGTTGGGTCAGTCACGTCAGTCCATATATCTGTCGGCTCTGTAGCTTCTGTCCAAGTGTCGCTACTATCAGCTTGCGTTGACCATACACTATCATCATCCGCTTGTTCTGTCCAACTGTCGGTTAAAGGCTCTTGGAAGTCCCAAGTAAATCTTGCTGGCAGCGTAGGAACACCAGCCGTAATGTCTACAACTGTCAGCGCGTACTCTTGGAAGAATAAGAACGCGCTTATAGTAGTCTGCGGCTCTAAAGAAACTGGGAAGAAGTTGGAAATAACAGAAACAGTTGCGCTGTCTACCGTAGGTGCAGAAAGCGTAATCTCAACTGGGGCAAAGTTAGATATTACTGCTGTCGTAATATCGTCAACAACTGGGGTGCCTGACGTTATTTCTTGCGGTGCAAAGTTGCTGATGATTGATGCAGCAATACTATCAACGACAGGCGTTGTGCTTATGTCATTCGCACCAAAGTTATAAACAACAATGACGTTTGCGTTATCTACAACAGGAACGCCAGCCGTAATATCTGCGGCTGGTATTGTTTCATCTTCAAAGACAGTTGCAGTGTCAACGACAGGCGTTGTTGTGATGTTGTCAAAACTTAGACTATGTACGCCTTCAATGCCACCGTCATCACCTATCGGCGCAGAAGCTAATGGTGAAAATCCAAGCATTCAATCACCTACGGTTTAGTAGGCCACGTTATTGAAAACGGGAAGCCTTCTTGCTGCGGAACATTTCTAAGAGCTACCCTATAGTCAGATTGCTCTTGTGACATTGTGTGATCTGAGCCAGCCCACCAATCAGTTTCTTTAAGTAAGCGATCTCTTTCCCAACGCACATCCATCGCTTCTACTCTTTCAAGTTCGGCAGGATCAATGTACTTGGCTTCGGCCTCTGTTTGTTCTACTTCTTCAGCCATTTTAATGATTGTCCCTTATGCCATAGATACTGACTTTACCACTTTGTAAGCTACCTGTGCTGGCGTACAAATAAAAACCATAAATTTGACGACTTGTGTTTTGATACTCAGTAAAGGCTTGGTGGGTTATTGGTGTTCCAGAACTACTTACATAACCGCCAACAGAATGGATTTGTTGATATTGTATCGCTGTGGGGGTGTAGGCTGAAGTGAGTGTTGAAAATTTTATTTGACCAGACCAACCAGCTTCATAAGTGCCACCACCAACATTTGTATACCTACTTAAATAGTGAACAGAGGTTTGTGTGGCGGCGGCATAGTCTGTTGAACTACTAGTCTCTATATACTGACCCTGATAGGAACCATCAGTTTCGGTAGTATTAAGTTGACTATTGTAAGGGTATCTTATTCTTAAATACAGCCTAGCATCTGAAACGGGAGTAAGGCGATCCAGTAAAACCTCGTATTGTGTATACCTCTCAGTCGCACTAGAAGTGAAACCACCTCCTGTCCCCAATTGCCAATTATAGCTCCAAGAGCTTTCGACACTAATGGTATCAGAATACAATAATTGTCTACTAGACGGTTCCTCTCTAGCAGTAGTAGCATAAATTACCGCATCACCACTTAGATCAATAGGTGTAGGATTTCCGAATTGATCGCTGCTAGTACTAGCTTGGATGCTTACACTCGCACGAGCAGATAATTGAATGCCATTACTAGAAATGCTACCAGTACCTACCTCCCAGTTGCCGTTAGCATCCTCTATCGTGTACTTTATATACTTACCAGACGCTCCAGCATCAGCAAAACTTTGGTATCCGTCAACAGCACTGCCAAATGTAATTGTGCTGCCAGTACCAGTTGTGGCAGTCGTCATCTTGGCGCGTAAAGGGTAGACTATTTGCGTCATTGTTTACCTATGCAGGATCAGGGATTTCAACGTCAAACGTGGCTACTGTAAATGTATTGCCAGACACAACTGACTGCGATGTTGTCAGCGAACCTGTGCAAAGCAAGCGGCTCTCAGATACGTCTGTAATCGCGTAATGCGTTGCCGTGCCTGAGCCTGTCACTGAGCCATCTGTGATTGCTGCGCAGGCTGTCTTGCGGCCTGACGTGTCACCGTCCTCTGGCGCACCAAACGACACTGAGGTGCTGTTGCCTAGCGTGTAGGTGCTTGTCGCCTCTGTGTATGTCGTAGGCTCTTGTGAGCAAATGTCTATGCGATCTGCCTCTAAGTCCAGCTTGGACAGTGCGGCGTCTAGCACATAATCTGAAATGGTTGCCATGTGTTTCTCCTAGAATGTATTAACTTGCATGCGCAAGCCTGAGCCGCCAAACTTGGCTTTTTCATTGTTGCTATTTATACCATCAATCGCACTTTGGTACAACGCAGCCCAAACTGTTGTGCGCTGATCGTCAACTAAGTAGGGCGCTGAATGCATCAATGCACCATACAAATACGCATCTGGAAAGTATTGCAAAATCCAGTTTGAAGTGTTGCTGTCATCCAGTGGAGTTGTGCGTGCGTAGTAATATAGCTCACCTGTGTAGGCGCTGTCTGGCGTAGGCCAAACTTCAAGCTGGCCTGCAATCACAGAGTAATACTTTGGTCTACCTGTCGTATCCGCACCGCCTCTGCGGTAAGACTGAAGCGCTAATGGCGTGACTAGCTCAATCGGGCGCTCGTCAACATCCAAGTGAAAGCGTACAGCTTCCATAAAGCCACTAGGTAGCTGCGTGTATCTTGCGTCAATAGACGCTGTGCTGCGCTCTTCCATACGCCAGTGACGAACCTTGCGATCCATGTCAGCCTCTGCAAGACTGATGAAATCAGGAATAACACTCGTAAGATCATCGCGGTTTAGCCAGTTGGCGATTGCGGTCTTTAGTTCTGCGTAGGTTGTAATAGCCATTACCACTTAACCTTATCTGCCCAATATGCGGCGCTCATCTTGCCCTTGGCAATGTTTTTAGCGTGCCTTGCCTTAAACGACTTAGCACGCTTTGTCATAGTCTTATCGCCCGTCTTGCCCTGCTGACCAAAGCGAATTGTTTTAACCTGATCGCCCTCTTTCGCCACAACTACGTGTGACTTGGTTTTATGGCTTGGAGTGCGCTTGGGTTTATTATAACCCGATACTCCAGCGCGGGCGAGGCGGGGGTCTTTAGACATTACATCCCCATCGTTGCTGGGTTAATACCCATAGAACTCAAGTACCGCGCATAGCCGCGACGATAGTTTGCTGGATCAACATATAGATCAGCGCCTGACATTGCTGCGCGCTCTGCATCAACAAACTCACGGAATGACATAATGCCTTGCGGCATGGATGGCGCAGCAGGCGACATGCCTGACGGATAGGGTGCTTTAGTCGAATAACCTTGGCGACGAGTGTAATCTCCATCGTAATCTGGGGTTATGTTTGGCTGATCGTAAAACTCAGCACCATGTGTTCTTAGCGGAACTGCTTGATTGCCAACTCTTGGAAGTGGCATATCAGGCGCTCCAGCCGCTTGGCGCATCAGCGACGGGGGCATAAGAGAAGCATAATCAGCTTCACTCATATTATTAGAGTATTCGCTATTTGGATACTTAGCCATTTCTATTAACTTTTTTTCTGCAATGTAGCTAGGCATGTCAGCGCCTCTGTAGCCCTCTGCAACACTTCTATTAAATAGCTGCTGAAAAGCACTGTTTTGTATTGCGTCATCACCCAAAGTTCCGCGTCTAGACGACCCTTCACTCAATGTCGTCATAGGCAGCAACTCAGGAGGCATATCCGCAGAACCTGTTAGCTCTCTAGCTGTTGCACCCGCAAACTCGCCACCCTGACCAATGTTGTATACGTCTGGGTTTACGACTTGATCCATCACAATCTGCTCTTTTTGCGCTTCAGAAAGCAAACCTTCTGGGCGCAGCTTTGGCCTAAGCATCTCGCGCGCAGATGTACGTGCTGCAATCTCTTCTATCTTATCCTGCGCCTCAAGCGGCTTAGCAAAAAGATTACCTAAAGCAGACAGCAAGCCGCCGCCCTCGAAGCGATCCCCAGATGCGCCAGCGCCACCACCGTCTAGCATATCCATCAAGCCAGTAAAACGCTTGCCTGCGCCATTTCTGCCACCGCTTAACGCGTTCAACGCGCCTAAGCCAGCGAGTAATCCTAGTGCTGCTCCTGCTTTCATTTCTTTTTACCTTTTTTGCTTTTGCTCAGCTTCTTCAAGTCTGCGCCAGTAATTTTCTTGCGTGGTGGAGCCACTGCGGCTAACTTTTTTGCTTTGGGCTATATTTAGAATACGGCATTAGGACTTCACCTGCTTTTCCCATTCATAACACTTAACCTGCTTAATTGTATACGTTGGATATTTCACCTGCAAAGATGGAACTCCATTCTGCATAAAATCAGCAATGCATTCATTCTCATCGACATACGCAGGACCACCGACTGCAAAGCAGTAATTCTGAGCGCACAAGAGAACAAACGCGGTAAACATTACATCACTTCTTACCCTTCTTTTTGGCTGTTTTAGCAGCCGCTTTAAACGCCTTGGCAGTCGGCGCACCCTTACTTCCAGCCTTGCGCATCTTTTCGCCGCTTCCAGCCGCAATCCGCTTACGCTTAGCGTGGATGTTGGCATAAAGACCCTTCGTCATTAGTTTTTGTGCTTTATCTTGTATGGTTTTTGTTTACTCACACCACCGCCCTGAAAGCGGTCACGAATGTAAGTAGTGCGTGATTTCGCCCCACTTCTTACAGTATTCGTATCAGTGTAAGCTCCCATATTTGGCCCAAACCCAATGTCACTTTTTACAGTAGACGCCCCGCTGCGCCCTGAGTATTTTTTCTTCTGACACTTCCCAGCGCGCTTACACGCTGCAGGTGTCGGGCAAGTTTTACATAAAGCCATAGCTAACTCCTTTTGCTGCAAACGTATCACATTACGCTATTCCACGCAAATTCCTTCTAATTTCGCCCCGCCAGCTAGAGAATGACCCAGACAAAGCAGTCGCAGCATCAGAAGCCATCGTCAAACACAGCGCATCAGCCAAGTCAGGAGAGGCCAAGCCACGCTTGCGCATCTCATCCTTACTTTCAGCTTTCATTTTGCCTGAACTGGTAAAGCTATAGCGAATGCTGGTTAGCTCTGCGATAAGCTGGTCATTCTTCGGTAGCTTGCAAGAACGATCCTCAAGCCAACCTTTAGTCTTAAACCAAAGCTCACTCCGCAGATTAAGATAAGTATCGCCCATGCTTGGCGCTTCAGCTACATTCACGCCGCGTACAGGCAGGCCAATCTCACGCAGGCGGTCCACTACACCTGAGCCTACGCCAATGCTATCGACAAGTATCTGCGTTGGCTGTCTGCTAGGCGGTAACGCCTCATACTCAGCAACAACACGGCCTACAGTCTGCATCAAGTCCAGCCCAGACCAAGCCCTAAGCTCAGTTACAATCGGACCCTGACGCTTACACAGCGCAGTCTTATCCTGCCCAAAGCGCGCTACGTCCAACCCCCAGACCGACTTGGTATCCTCATCAATCTGCACATCGCGGTGCGTGGCATTCTCCACAAGATGAAACGGGATAATCGTGTCATCGTCAGCAAGCGGAAACTCGCCCAGCACACGAATGCGAAACGCATTGCTCTCCTCGCCATACCTGAGCCGCATCTCTTCAACAAACTCATCGCTCACCAAAGGGCTATCCACGCATGACCAACGGCGTGTCCACCAGCTATCTGCCATGCGCGTTTGGCTCTCGAAAAACGTACCACTGCTTCGCGTGGGGTTGCTCAGCATAATCGTCGTCGCGTTATGACCCGACATAGAGCCAGCCGCAGCCTCAAATACCTGCTCAGGTACACCAGAAGCCTCATCCACCACCAACATAACATGCTCAGAGTGAACCCCAGCCAAGGCTTCAGGCGTTTCTGCCCTACTGGTACGTGCCGAAATAAACATCTCAGCAGGCGCAGAAGTGTGCTCAACGCGATCCGACTTAACGTTAAGTATGCTCTGCAACCCTTCAGGCAACTCGTTTATCCAACGCTTTAGCTCCGCAAACAAGGCATCAAAAAGCTGACTAGAAGTTGGCGCAGTTACAACAACTTTATTCGGGTAATGCATCAAAAAATACCATAGCATTGCCCATGATGCTGCTGTAGACTTACCAGTACCATGACCCGACCGAATGCTAATCTTGCGTTCGCCAGACGCAATCGCTTCCAGAAATTCTGCCTGATACGGCAATGGCTCTACGCCAAGCACTTCCTGCACAAATAAAGCAGGCTTCTTGCCGTACCGCTCAACAAACTGCAGCATTGTGCTGTGGTTGTCGTCACTCATGGTCAATTACCTTAGCCTTACGCAGCGCATCCAAATGCAAGTCACCAATGTTGATCTGAATGTTCTGCTGATTGCCGCTACCATAGCGCGCTTTATTAAAACTGGCAGCAATAAAATTGCGCTGGTGGGCTAAGCCCTTGGCAATGCCAATATCAACCTGACTGACGTACTGCAGGTTTTTATCCACAGCCTCATTATCAGGATTGCGTGCAGCCGCCTTCTCATCAGCACGCTCTTCCTTTAGCTCAACTAACTCCTGAAGCGCTAAAGCAGCCTGCACATCAGCAACCTCAGCTTCAACCTCTTTTATCGCCCTGCCATACTCTTCGTTCTTCATAAGGTTGCGCTGCAAATAACCACGATCCAACCCAAGCTCTTTTGCAATCATTGGAATGGTTTTACCCGAAAGCAATTCCTGCTGCAGGGCTTCAGGGCCACCCCTTCTATCAAGGACTGCAAGAGCAGCTTTCAACTTAGGCTTACCAGCCATACATAACTCCTAAACTAGCCTCGCGTGTACTGTACTAATACTAATAATAATACCTATAGGTATTTTATTATTATTATTAGTCCCAGCATTGTACCGATATTAGTATTACTTTGATAGATTTTCAAAGACAAAATGAACGCTGCAGCCAGTGAGGAAGAAAGCGTCCATCAGGGAGGGTTTGGACTAGAGGACTGCAGCGTTCAACAAAATGTGTAGCACAAATTTTTCTGTGTGGGAATGTATAATAATAATAGGGGTAGGGGTGGGGGTGTGACGGGGGGGGGCTTTTTCAAGATCGCATACCGTTGCACTGGATTGTACTGCCCAGTATCGCATTTGTGCAAAACGATACCGTAAAGCACAAAGCAAAACATAGCAGTGTCCATTGTTCTTGATTGTACTGATTTAGTACAACGAGAAACAATGCCCGCGCATTGCACTGAATTGTATACGGTTGCACAAAAGCTGTACTGAGCAGTACAAAGGCTGTACGAATGTTTCACAATGTGCTATTCGCGCGCGCCCGTGCGCAACTCTGTGTCTCACTGTGCGTTGCGTCCTACTTTGCACTCACCTCACCAAATACCGCACAATGAAATACCAAGCAAAACAATGGTATACCGCGCACCCACGCAAAACCGCCGCAAAACCAGAACAAAACGTGAAATACCTCTGAGAGGCGATATAAAGCCCGCTGAGTGCAGGTAAATTTCCCGCGATGCTCAGGTCATAAAATGTCGTTCCCCCTAATTTCTTATCATAGTGATATGAAAGTATATCCTATAGGATAGCTGTGACAATGATGGGTAGTGCTATCATTTTGCTATTGTAATGATAACCCTATAGGGTTAATATGATCTTGTAAGCATCGAACGGTTTCCACCCCGTTTCGCACAGTCCCTGACCTGACACCGCTTACCGTCCTGTACGCTGCGATCCTCTGTACCTGTGAGGAACCCTTAGATCAGATCATGATCGCACCGTGGTTTCAGGCGAATGTTTGTTTCTCTTCGATTGTATCAATCTGCAGCGGTTCGCCGCTGCAGTCTCATGCAATCAAACCAAAGAAAGGACACAGCATGACACGCAGAACGTATTACATTTATAAAGCATTTGACCGTGAAAACGCGGTTGCAATCATTGCAAGCAATGTAAGCAAAGAGCGCATGGTTTCAGAGGTCAAAAGACTGCATGCGCTGCACGGTCACATCACAATCAGGAACTGCCTTGGCGGTTTGGTTTCTGAGATGCGCGACGGTAAAATCAACTCATTTTGTCAATGATTTCATCTGGGGCAGTCTTTCGAGACTGCCTTCACATGCAATCGCATGACCATCAATTCACCAAGGGAGACTATAACATGTCCAAAACAAATGAAATTATGCAATCAATCGCCGCAAACGTCATCGCAATGATGCAAGAGCATGGAGCCGATTGGACGCGCCCTTGGCGCAATGCGGCCCGCGTAGCAGGTCAGCCAATCAGCGCACGCAATCGTCCATATTCAGGCATCAATCGCTTACATCTTGGCATGGTTATCGCTGCCGCAGATTATACCTCGCCAGTGTTTGCCACGTTCAAGCAATGGAAGAGCCTTGGCGCAACTGTCAAGAAAGGCTCCAAAGGTCATCACGTCATCTTTTATAAGACGACACGCATCAAGGACAAAGACACGCAAGAGGAAAAAATGATCCCTCTCGCCAAGTCTTATGTCGTATTCAATGCAGATCAGGTTGACGGTTGGAACGGCGCATGGCTGCAGGATGACAGCGAAGAACTGGTGCAAGAGTGGGACGACCACGCAAGCGCGGATCAGTTCCTCTCAACAGTCCCTGCAGATGTTCGACACGTCAATGGCAATTCTGCCCACTACGTGCCAAGCCAAGATTATATCCAGATGCCCAACCGCGAACAGTTCAAGGATGCGTCTGGATACTATGGCACCTTGTTCCATGAACTAGCGCACTGGTCAGGTCATCCGACTAGACTAGACCGCAAATTCGGAACGCGCTTTGGCTCTGACCAATATGCGTTTGAGGAACTGATTGCAGAACTATCCGCAGCAATGCTTGCTGGTATTATGGGTGTCGATATGACGCCCCGCGACGATCACGCCAAATATCTGAACGGTTGGATCAAATGCTTGCAGGATGACCCAAAGGCTATCCAAAAAGCAGCATCACAAGCAGAGAAAGCAGCGCAATTTGTGCTGCATTCACCTGATGAAAAAGAGCAAACAAAAGCAGCTTGAATGCATCTGGGGTAGTCCTGCGGGACTACCTGCACATGCAATCAAACCAAAGAAAGGACTTAGCATGAAACTGAAAGCAATAGCAAGCAATCTTTCCGAATTGCGCTTCGTGGCGGGCGTTGATCTGCCCATGAAATCAACAGATATTTCCATCGCGTTTTCCTATGAAACACCAGTTGCGGGTTGGGATGACCAAGGCGCGTTTAAGACTGACACAAAGTTTAGTCCAACAACATCAAAGCATATCAAGAAATATTTAGGCGCAGCGTTCGACGACGCCCGCATTGTTGAGCAGTCAAAAATTGAAGCACTAACAAAGAGATTTTTGTAATGATCAAGCAAGTAATTCAGGCATACCGCCACACGAACACAAGCGAACGCCTTTGCATTTGGTGGGCTGTGTCTCTCACAGCCATCACCTGCATTCATATCGTTTTTACATCATAAGAAAGGACACAGCATGAACACAGGAATAAATCGCGATGGGACGCTAAAGCCCCAAACAATTCAAACCAAACTGCGCGGCACAAATTGTCAGGAATATCAAATTTACCTTGACTGCGCGAATGATGGTAAAGGCGGCGACATAACGCGCGGCGGTGCGCCCCTGAAAACTTATGAGGAATGGCTGAATAGTTAGCATCTGGGGCAGCGTTAGCGCGCTGCCTTCACATGCAAACTTAAACCAAGAAAGGACACAGCATGCCACAGAAAACACAGACCGAAATCATCGTAGGAAAAATGTATGATGTTGAGGCAGATTTAGGTGAGGCGATCAATACGCTGCATCAACTAGAATTAGACATAGACAAAGGTTTTTATCCTGACATTTGTGAGGTGTTCAGTAAGGACACCTACAGCGCTGTAATTGCGTTGGTTTATGATCTGGCAAAGATTGAGCAATCAGTGAAAAAACTAACACAAAAAGCAGAGGCAGAGCATAACAAGGTTTTAGCAGATTAACATCTGGGGCAGTCCTGCGGGACTGTCTACACATGCTAATCAAATAAGAAAGGACAGAGCATGACTTTGATGAAAGAAAACCCTGAGAACTACGGCAAACACGCATATGGCCTCGTTTGGTCAGGCGATTTCATGCCGATGGTTGGCGATACAGTTGGCACTGTTTCATGGGGCGATGCTATCGTGAAAAGCTATTTCACAGAGGATGGATTTTTAGGTGTTGAGCTAACGCCAGTAAACCCGCCAAAATGGTGGATTGAGCAAATGCAAGCGGGTGGCTATCCCACAGACACAATTCGCCTGTTTGGCATAGAAATCAAAAAGAAAGGATAAGCAATGAAAGTAAATGTAGATATTGAAGCGTTAGAACGCAAAATTGCACTGCATTGGCACCTGAGACTTTTTGGAGGCGGCTTTACTGAGGATCGAGAATATCACAGGGGTTGCCTAGATGCATATTCGGACATTTTGTGCGGTTATCTTGGGGTCACTGAGGCCGACGAAATCGTCGAACTTGAGGAAAAGTGCTATGAAAAATGGAAAGATGCGGGCGATCAGAAAGGGCATGAGATCAACCAAGCATGGGCAGCGCATAACGCAGAGGTGAACAAATGACCAACACAATCAGCAAAGCATTAGTAAACGCAGATGCGCTTGACCAAAAGTTGAGCGCAGCGATTACGCAGAACGGCGCAATGCAAACCAATATCAAGCGCGTGACCGTGCTTGACCATGCGGGCCGCGAGGTTGCTTGCGCCATTATCGAACGTCAAGCCAATGAGCTTGATGACATACTAAACAAAGCGCTTGCGGATGTTGAGCGCCTTGAATTGCAGCTACGTGAGTTGCTGCAGCAACAAAGCGACACAGAGCGCGCAGAACTAATTTTAACAGCGTTTAAATAAGAAAGGACACGCTATGACTAAACAAGATTACATCGACATGCTTGAGGGTATGCAGAGCCGCAACTTAGGTATGCGAGGTTTAACACCTGAGCAGCGCAAAGCATTGATAGAGGCGCAAGCCTCAGTCAACAGCATCATCGACAGCGTTAGCGATGGTTTCGAAATTCTGCTGAGCGATCTTAGAGAGCTAGATAACGCGCGGTGGGGTTTATACAACGCATTCAGCAGAACTGAGCCATGCGATCACCAAATAGAAAACATGCGAGAGCATGGCCTTGATTGGGATTTTGGCGCGGGTATCTGGTTTGAAATGTCAGACGACGACGATACAGCCGATGAATAATTGAAACAAACATTCGCCACAAAATGCCCCGCTCCTGCTAGTCAGGTTGCGGGGTTTTTTGTTTGTCCTGCAGTGAGTGCATATAAGCCACCACAGAGGGCGCTAACTGCTCGATCAGGTACATACCCTGCGAAACAGGTATTACCCCTATCAGGCGGCCCTCTACGTGGACGTGAATGCCATCGGGATGCACGGTCCACACTATAGGTTTTCGATCTGCCATTTTCTTTCCTTGATTTGCGAAATTTCTGCATCAGTCCAACGCGGCAAATCTGAGCGCAACCATTTGCGACGATTGGCAAGCCCTTCAAGCTCTTCTAGCGTGTGGATGCTTTGTAGGATTTTGTGCAGCGGCCTTGCCTTGGCCTCGCCCTCACCACGCAGCATTTTGACCACAGGTTCAGCTTGCCCAATGTCTTTGATCTGCATGCTATAATTGTTTTGGGTGATCTTTAGCCCATTTGACCCAAGCGTTTCACCTGCCCTAATTAGCTTTGCATCGCGCAGGAATGCTTGCTTGCCATACCCGCCACAAATCCAAACCTTAGAGCCATTTTTTAGAACACTGGTGAAAAGCAAAAAGTCGCATGCCTGTTTCCTTGTGTATTCTAAAATATTTACGTCAAAATGTGGCTCAGGCGGTACGCTACGCATTTTACTCTTTACGTCTACCTTCAAGCCCCACCACGTTTTAAAATCGTGGTTGTAGTCTCGCACCATTTCGCCGCCCACATATTCGCACGCTACAATCTCAGCAAGCGCGGCATGCGCATCCCTTTTACCTGCAGTAAGCGATCCAAGATGCTTCATATTCTTAGCTTGTTCTTTGGCTGCAGTTCTATGATCTTCAGTTGTCTCAATCTCAATCATAATTCGCCCCACTAATTTAATAATAATGCCTATAGGCATTTTATTATTATTATTAGTTGTTAGTGCGCGGCTAATATTTCTCTAATAAAACTAATATTTACCGCACCTAAGTCATTGTTTTTGCTGCTAATGTCATTATTAGTCAGCGTCGAACGGGTCTTTCAGCATGCCATCCTTGTCAGTGAACCAAATTTGACCCTCATTTGCAGCAATATGACCACCCTCAAGCAAGCCATTTACCGCCTGTTTATAGGTTTGGCTTGGGTTGGTTGCGCCCACCAGTTTGCCCTTAAAGTGATCCTTGATGGTTTCCTCTGGGATGCACCAGAAGCGACCCGCATCAGGCCACCCCGCCCCCGCAGGGTTTGGCTTGCCGACACGCTCACCGCGCAACTGATAGAATACCTTTTTGAATAACAGTTGCTGCTTGCCAGTGATCTTGGTCTTGCGCTTTTGTTCCATCTCTTCGCCTGTGGCTTCGCGGATGGTGCAGGTTGTGATGGGATCACCGTCATCATCTTCGCCCATCGTTTGCGTTTCCAGAATAAAGTTAAATGATTTGCCAACTTCCATGTCACGCTGCTTTGTTGCAACGGCTGTTCTAACGCTCATCTCTTCGTCAAGCGTTAGTTCGATCTCTGTATCTGCTGCCGCCTTTAGGCTTGACGCGCCACGCACGCCCTTCGATGCATCTTTTCCAGAGTGCGCCACCATTTGCACATGAATGCCAGTTTCAGCACGCAGAGCGTCGCAATTTGCGACGAATTGCGCCATTTCGCTATTGTCGTTTTCGTTTAGCTGCCCTTGTGTAGCACGGCTAATTGTATCGACCACGATCATGCGCACAGGGCCAAACTTCTTTGTCATCTCTTCCAAGATTGCCTTGACCCGCCCCATGTCCTCTTCGCTGTTGAACAGGTTAATAGGTGCAGCGCGCATCGCTAGGCGCACGTTTTTATGTTCTGGGTATTTCTTGCGCAGCGCAGCGATACGCGCTTGCCATGAAAGCCCGCCCTCAGTTTGCAGGTAAAGCACAGGCCCACCGCGCACCTTGTTACCTTGCCAAGGTTCATTTGCAGCAACGTGCCACGCCATGTCTTGGCAGAAAAAAGTCTTACCCACGTTTGACGCGCCATACACGATTGACATGCTATCGTCGCTTAACCATCCCTTGATGATGTAGTTTGCGCTTGTCGAGATTTGCACGTCATCAGGAAAGCACACATCGTCTAGTGCGGATTTTGGTTCTAGCTTTGTCCTTGTGTGTTCTGGGCCGCGCGCTACGAAAATGTCATTCCAATCGAAACCCTCATTGTCAGGCAGGACATGCGTCACGCCAAACATCTCGAAAGCCTTTTCGCATGCCTTGCGACCTGCTGCGTCATTGTCGCCTGCAATTATTAAATTTGCATTGGGTTTGACCTCGCGCATTACCTCTATGACGTTTGTAATATTGTTTGCGTTTAGGCAGTGAATTGCGGGCTTGCCTGTACTTTCATGAACGGCTGCTGCAGTAGCAAAGCCCTCGCAAAGATATGCAAAATCTGTGATTGGCCCTCCAACTACGTGAAAGCACCCGTTAGGCTGCAAGCCTTGGTTAAATTTCTTTTTGCCATCTGGTTCGATGATCTGAGTGCCGACACGCTTGCCTGCCTTATTGACGATTGGGATCATCAGGTCAGGCCCGTCTAGCTTTGCGCCATGCTGCTGAATGCGCTTGCGCTTTAGATATTCGTTGTCTGTGTCAATCTCTGGGAATGGCGTCACATCACCCATAACTGTCGCTTTCTTTTCTGGTGTAAATTCTGGGAGCAGTTTGCGCGCTCTCAGTTCCTTGGTTATAGCAGAAAAGTCATCACATTGGCGACACTGCACACGCACCTCGCCTTGGTATTGACTGATCCAAAACCGATCCTTGCCGCCACAGTTTGGGCATGCGCCATGCCACTCACCGCGTGCAAGTTGTTTTAATTCTAGTGCATCAATAATTCCTTGCGCATATTCGTCCCAATACGGTGTGGAATTATTGCCTTGCCCTACTATATGTTGTACCATGTTAATGTTAGCCTCTTTATATCGCGGTTAATTTTTGCCTCGCTCCGCGCTTCTCGTCCTTTCTTTGCGCGGATAGAACTAAACCCCCGCCTCACGGCGGGGGCTTTTTTCTTAAAATGGGATTTCGTCCTCAAAATCCGCTGATGCGGGCGCTGCCTCTTTAATTGGCGGCGAACCAAATGGATCACTGCTTGTAGCACCATTTGTATGCGCACCAGTGAAGCCAGATGTTTCGCTGAATGGATCACCTGAGCTTTGCATTTCTGCCAGTTCAAGCACCTGCACGCCTTTGAGGCGATAGGATACGCCAGAGACTGCGCCTGTATTGTAGGCAAATAGCACGCCCCAGATGTTGCACTTGCTGTTAGTGGTCAGCATGAAATCGTCAGGCAAGTCTTTGCGCTGCGCATCCTTTTGCACAGGTGGGCGTGTTTTATCTGCCCCATACGCGCCCTTTAGCTTTGCCTTGACTGTGAATACGTCACCATCTGCACCCTCTTTGTATGGAAGGTAAGTTGGCTTTTCTGGCCACTTGCGACCCTTTGGGTCATTTGCTGCGGCGTTCTTGAATAATTCCATGCAGCGCTTATGCAATTCACGCGCCTCATCTTTGCCAATTATGAATGACAGCTCATATGCTGCGCCATCATCCATTGGATCGCATGGCACAGTTTTGTTTTCCACGCTGTCGAAACGATACGTACGATTAATGCGAGGGTACATAACGGTTACATCGTTAAATACTTCGCCCATGTCAGTGATTTTCATTCTATTTCCTTTCTTTAGAATGGTGTGTTGTCGTAGTCGCCCATCTGATCTTCCAGAAAGGCGGGTAGGTGTAGGGTGTTTATACTGTCCCACCCAGTGTCAAACTGACCTGTTGCCTCTGCATCTGTCAGTTGATCCAATACCCTGAACATGCTTTTCTCAGCATATTTCAGGTATAATTCGGATAGCTCATAAGCTACGCAAATTCCTGTCTCTTTGTCCACTGCTAAAAATATAAAGTGGTCAATGTCTATCCCTGCGGCTGCTGCAGCATGTAGGTAGAACGCTGCTTGCGTGGGATAACCCCAGCGGCGCATCTCTCTGGCAAAACCGTCAGGTGTTACGTCTGTTGTTGTTTTAATGTCCCACATAGTGCGCAAATTCATGCTCATCATGTCAGGACGTATTTTTAACAACATGTCACTGTGTGGGCATTTCGTGAATATGCTTGCCTCAACCAACAGGTCATCCAGTGACAATGCGTTTTTTAGCACAGGGCAAGTTTCGACTGCCTTGTCTGAGATACGCTTTGCCTCATCATATTCGCTTTCAGTCAGGACGGTTTGCCCCTTCTTTTCTGCCGCCTCTTCTAGCTTTGCCCATTCGCTGCGCTTTCTGCGATCAGGCAGGCCGCGCACGAATAGTTCCTTTTCAGGTTCGCTAATCATCGCGTGGATTGCTGACCCCATCAGCATTGCAGGGGTTGGTTTTTTACGTGGCAGCTCTGATTTAATTGCCCAATGCAGCAAAGAAGTCTTTTCGATCTCTTTGATGTCGCTTGAGCTAATGTGAGGATACACGTCTTTGTCGTGGTATTCCTCGTTTGGTAAATCGTATTTAATCGCGTTCATGGGAAATTCTTGTCCTTTGTTATTTTTATCAGGAAGTAGTCGTCGGTTTCTTCCGCTATTTCTATTGATTTTGCTGCGTAGTAATCTTCTTCTCCATGCACCCCGACAAAGTGCATAGGGAAGTGGCGTATTATTTCCATATGCGCAATGTCGCTTGCAGAGCCGACAAATTCGTATTGCCCTTCACTGCCCTCAATAGGATGCAGGCCAAAGCCTATTTCCGCTGCAAGCTCAAGCATGCCCAAGTGAAGCGCATAATCTAAATCCGCCATATCACTCTTTGTAGTTGCCATTGGGCTCCAGTCCCTTCCGCTTGGCGGCAGTTCATCAGCGATCCCTGATAGAACGTCCCAATGCCCAGCGTCTGGCCCCCACCCTAAAGTGAAGTCACTCTTTAGCAGCGCAGTGTGAGACATAAGCTCTCTACCTATGCCGCGCCTTTGGTGTTCATAACTTGTCTCTGCCATTCCAATTCTCCCTCGCTATGTAGATGAACGCATCCCAATCCATGCGCACCTTTTCATCGTGATGCGCACCATCGCCCATCAGATATGCCAAACGCATGACCACAGTGATTGGCTGACGGTCATACTTATACACAAGCACAGGCTCTTTTCCTGCTGCGCCTGCTGCCTTTTCAACCTGCACCCACCACTCTGGGCGAAACGTAAAATGCTTACCGCCGTAGCGCTTGCATTCGATCACGTAAGGCCAAGTGTCATCATCTGTAATGATGTCGCCGTGGTCAGCAGCGCGGTACTGCTCTATGTCGCGCTTTGCATTTAAGCCCAGATCAGCAAAAAGCATGTTCGCTATGCTGCGCTCAAATGTTGCGCCCTTGTTGCGTCCATTAACCATCGACTTTCGGCTGCTCCACTTGAATGCCGTGCTTTGCTAAGAAATCACGCAATGCATTCTCCGCAATACCTGACTTACTCATGCGCGTGCGCTCTTTACATACGGTCAGCGCTTCCGCGACCTCTGGGCGCAAACGCACCAATACTTGTACCATTTCACTCATATCATTACCTCGCAAAAAAATAGTTGACGCTATCACCAGTATATGCAA
>Ga0213865_10000372_pt1 | contig 30484 bp, 18 predicted proteins | sample PICome_6_FD_160100 | JGI IMG/M metagenome (GOLD analysis project Ga0213865, IMG submission 160100) | Coastal seawater microbial communities near Pivers Island, North Carolina, United States - PICO282 | ecosystem: Environmental > Aquatic > Marine > Coastal | place: USA: North Carolina...
TGGCTCTTGATTCCAACGACCGCGTTCACATCTCCTATCACTCAAGTGTTACGGATAAATCCCTTAGGTACCTCGCAGTCGAACCATCATCGATTGTTTATGCTTACTCCATCAGTCCAGCCTTGCCTGCAGGGTTAAGTTTGGAAATCAGCACAGGTGAGATCTCAGGAACGCCGACTGAGTTGTCGACCAATACAACATACACGATTACGGTGAGGAATAGCGGTGGTGTGGACACGACGACCATCACCATCGAAGTCAACGATGAGGTCCCGACAATAGCGTACTCGCCGAACGATTTGGATTTGACCAATAACACAGCAAGCAGCGATCTTCCGCTCTCGCCGACCATCACCGGTTCTGGTGAGTTCGTGTCATGGGCCATCAGCCCAGCTTTGCCAAGCGGTTTGTCCTTTGGAACGAGCAACGGAACCATCTGGGGAACACCGACATCATTGATGACGCTCAAGACGTTCACAATTTCGGCGAGCAACAGCGGCGGTTCGGTCAATGCAACCGTTAACATCACCGTCAACGACGAAGCGCCTGACATCTCTTACAACCCAGACTGGTTTGAATTAACCAAAGGTGTTGCAATGTCACCAACTGCGTTACCGACCAATTCTGGTGGTGCAATTCCTTCAGATGTTCTTGCCACAAATGGAGATTTAGGCAGATATGCCTCTCTCTCCATAGATTCGATGGGCTATCATCACATATCACATTACAACTTGACTGGCAGCTCACTGATGTATACAACTGACAAGAGTGGAACATGGGTAACCATCGCCATAGATACTGACGGGGTTGTAGGAAAGTATTGCTCGTTATCCATTGATTCGAACGATAACATTCACATTTCCTACTACGATGACACCAATGATGACCTAAAGTATGCGACAGATAAGAGCGGTAGTTGGGTGAATTCGACAATTGATTCGTACGAAGCCGTGGGCTTGTTTACATCTCTTGACATTGATTCGAATGATAAGATTCACATTTCTTATTATGATAGCACCAATGCTGATCTCAAATACATCACTGACAAATCTGGTTCTTGGATAAATTCAACACTTGATTCAAACGGTGACAAAGGATTCTACACCTCTATTGCACTCGATTCTAATGACAATGTCCACATCGCCTATCATGATAACACCAATGGATATGCAATGCATATCACAGACAAGAGCGGCAGTTGGGTCACTGCCACAATCGATTCAGATGGTGACGTAGGATCTCATATTTCGATGACAATCGATGACCTTGATCATCTGCATGTGTCCTACTATGACTCTACGAATCAGGACCTGAAGTACGCTACAAACAAGAGTGGTAACTGGGTCAATACAACAATCGATTCAGATGGAGGGGTTGGTTGGTTCACCTCTATCGATACAGACTCGAATGATAATGTCCACATTTCCTACTACGATTTTTCCAATCGTGACCTCAAGTATGTCACCGATAAATACGGCAATTGGGTAAACACGACCCTTGATTCAGAAGGCTACGTTGGACATTACACCTCTGTTGCTATTGATTCGAACGACGCCATCCATATCGCTTATTGTGAAACTACGAACATTGCAAATGCAGACCTGAACTACATTGTTCTTGACTCAAGTTCCTATCTTTACGGGTACTCAATCAGTCCGGCATTGCCTGCAGGATTGAGTTTGAACTTCACCAGCGGAGAGATTTCAGGAACACCTACTGCGGTTTCAACCAACACAACCTACACCATTACGGTGCGCAACACGGGTGGAACTAATACGACGACCATCTCCATTGTTGTCGACGATGTTATTCCTTCAATCTCCTATGCGGACGATGACATCGTAGCAACACTCAACGTTTCAATCAGTCCACATTCAAGTCCGACCAACACAGGAGGAACTGTGACGAGTTGGGCGATTTCACCATATCCAGGATCTGCGTTCCACTTCAACACGTTCAATGGCGTCATCAGTGGAACGCCAGGAATTCTTCTTTCAAAGACGCAATACACTGTGTACGCCAACAATTCCGGCGGTTCATCCATTGCTTACGTCAACGTGACCATCAACCCTGGTGCGCCGAACATCTCGTATTCACCAGATGATCTCAATTTGACAAAATACCAATCCAGTAGTGACTTGCCGTTAACTCCAATCAACACGGGAGGTTACACACAAACCACCGCATTGTGCAGTTCAAGCGGCACCCCCAACCTCTTCGTGGTGAGCGATCACGAAGGTACGCGCCATGTATTGTGTGGCACCACCCTCTACAGCATCGACCTCGATGGTACGCAGACAGTTTCAACTGCTCATGTGACAGGAACAGGCTTTGGGCTGGAAATCGATGACGATGGCCATCTCCACATTGGTCACTGGGTATACAATTATCCGTATATTGAGATCTATCACACAACGAACAAAAATGGTTCATGGCAATCAAGCGAGGTCTACAATTTCACCATAGGTGGTTCGGTAGGTTATGACTCTCAAGGATTCAGTATGGCCGTTGGCAGTGACGACAGCATCCACTTCACATACATCCGAGTCACGAGCGCAGGGAACACGAATAATCTGTATCATCTCAGTAATCAAAGCGGTTCTTGGTCCGGTACATTGTTAACAAGCAGCGGCAAACCATCTGCGCCATCTCTTACTCTCAACGATGACAATGTACCGCACGTCGCATTCTCTGCTGGAAATTCTTTGAGTGTTGGAAAATATGAGAATGGCTCGTACACCACTCTCCTCTCCCGCACGAATTATCTTGGGCCGAATATCGCAATCGACGCTCAGGGAGATGTTCACGTGGTGTATCGAAAGAGCACGAATGGCCTTTATTATTCAACCAACGCCTCAGGTTCGTGGCAACACACCACACTTGACTCAACAGAAAGGCACATTGATGTTCGGATTGCGTTGGACAGCAACGACCATCCGCATGTGATCACCGCTTCCGTAACGGCACAGTCGTCCAACTATAGACATGTCAATTATTACAGCCATGATGGAAGTTCTTGGAGCGGTGGCAGCATTACTCCAGCAATATCGAGTGTTCAACAACCGAGGCCGGACATCTTCATCGATGATAACGACGTGATTTCAACGGTCTATCACGACCAATCCAACGGCAATCTGTTCACAGGAACAGGTTCGACAACCTACGGATACAGTATATCACCAGCCCTGCCAAGCGGACTGAAGTTCTCACAAAGCACTGGTACGATTTCTGGAACAGCAAATGTACAAATGAACAGAACCATGTTCACCATTACGGCTAACAACAGCGGTGGTTCAAGCACGGCCTACATCAACATCACCGTCAATGATCGTATGCCTTCGTTCACTTACAACCCAGAGAATCTCACATTTACCAACAACACGGTCAGCAATGACCTACCGCTTGCACCAACGGTTCCGCATTCTACTGCAGACGCTCCAACAGATTGGGTGTTGATGGGTACATTACCTGCAGGGCTCTTCTTCGGTACCAATAACGGAACGATATGGGGAACTGCCACTGAGCTATGGACGACCACAAATTACACTGTATACGGGAACAACACTGGTGGTTCGTTCAACGTAAGCCTCAACATCACGGTGAACGATGAATTGCCAACGCTGTCGTACTTGCCGGAGAATCTGACGCTGACTAGAGGTCAATCCAGTAGTTATCTACCTCTTGCACCAACGCTTTCTGGTCCAGGCGACATCACCTCGTGGAGTATTAACACAACACTCCCGAACGGTCTCTTCCTCGGTCCGAACAACGGTACGCTGTACGGAATAGCTACAGTGAACATGACCATGACAGCCTACACGATTTACGCCAGCAACAGCGGTGGTTCAGCGAGTGCGCAAATCAACATTACAATCTTGGAACCGATCGTCACATTGGACTACAACCCAGAGAACCTCACCCTGGTTCGTTCTGATGCGATGACGACATTGCATCCAACCGTCACAGGTGGAAACGCAGAGATATGGGGCATCCATCCATCGATTCCAGCAGGACTGAACTTTGCTGATGGTGTTCTCTCTGGTACACCGACTGTGAATCTGACACGAACGACATTTACCATCTATGCCAACACCACGGGCGGTTCAGCAACGCACACCATCAACATCACCATCCAGGAACCGATTGTTACATTGGACTACAACCCAGAGAACATCACCATGGTTCGAACCATTTCGATGACAACGCTCCATCCGACAGTAACTGGTGGAAACGTTGAGACATGGGGCATCCATCCATCGATTCCAGCTGGAATGAACTTTGCTGATGGTGTTCTCTCTGGTACACCGACTGTGAATCTGACACGAACGACATTTACCATCTATGCCAACACCACAGGCGGTTCAGCAACGCACACAGTGAACATCACAATCCTTGAACCAGGTGTTATTTTGGAGTATAACCCAGAAAATCAAACATTGATCCGAGGCGTTCCAATGGTGACCATGACTCCAACAGTTACCAACGGAACAGCGGAATCGTGGAGCATAGATCCAGAATTACCAGACGGACTGGCCTTCAGCAACGGTGTCATCAGCGGAACACCAACTGTCAACATGAGCCGTCAAATATTCACAGTTTGGGCGAATACAACGGGCGGTAACTCATTCCATACCGTCAATTTGACCATCGATGAACCGATTGTATCATTGGATTACAATCCAGAGAATCAAACGCTCTACAGAGGTCTTGCAATGGTTTCCATGCATCCAATTGTGACCGGCGGAAATGTCTCAACATGGGGCATCTCTCCACAACTCTCTCCTGGATTGAATTTTGCTGATGGTGTCATCTATGGTACTCCTACAGCAAACTATACGACCACAATGTACACGATTTACGCGAATACAACAGGTGGTTCAACGAATCATACAGTCAACCTCACCGTCCTTGAACAAGCTGTTGAATTCCATTACACCCCAGAGAATGAAACGTTCATCAGAAGCGAGACAACCATCCTTTGGAGTCCTACAGTCTCTGGTGGAATTCCTGATTCGTGGGAGATTGACCCATCTCTTCCAAATGGTTTGCTGTTCGATAATGGAATCATATCCGGTTCGCCTCTTGTCAATTTAACACGTACACAGTTCATCGTTTGGGCGAACAACAGCGGTGGAAACACCTGGGCATCGATCAACATCACCATAAACGAACCAGAGCCTGAAATCGAATACGACCCAAGCGAATTAGTCCTCACGCGTAACACAACAATGGCAATCTTACAACCAAATGTTACGGGTGGAACTGTTGATTCATGGGCGATAGAACCTGCACCACCACTGGGCTTAACCTTCCTCGATGGTGTGTTGTCAGGAACACCAGAAGCGATTCAAGACAAGACACAATACATTGTTTGGGCGAACAACAGCGGTGGTTGGTTAATGGCGTACATCAACATCACCGTGCTTGATATTGTCCCAGAAATCTCCTACAACCCAGTGAATCTGACCTTAACAAATGATACGATGATGAGCGATTGGCTCCCTGTTAATCTCGGTGGACCTACTCTCACCTGGTCGATTTCCCCACAACTCAGTCCTGGCCTTACGTTCAATGAATCAACAGGATTGATCAATGGAACGCCTACTGAAGTACGCTCTCTCGTCGTATACACTGTTTCTGCAACCAACTCTGGTGGAACTGCAACCACTCAAATCAACATCACAGTTCTCGATCAAGTTCCAATGATTGCTTACGTTCCGTCAGATGCAGTCCTTCTCAACAATTCGAGCGTTCTTGCTCTGCAACCACTGTCCACTGGTGGAGCTGTTACGCTCTGGTCAATTACACCTCAACCTTCTGCGGGTCTGTTGTTCGATACCTCCACAGGTGTATTCAGTGGCATTCCTACTGAGATCATGAACCGTACATTGTATGAGATTACAGCGTCGAATGACGTTGGTTCAATGACGGTTAGTGTGAACATAACGATTGAAGATTTGGTCTACAATGTCTCACTCGGCCCAATCTATCTGCTCAATAATTCTGAAATGTCCGTGTTTGAGGTAACTTCCTCAATCACTGGTTCAATCTACGAAATCAGTCCTGATTTGCCAACAGGTCTCTTCTTCGGACAAGATAACGGAACAATTTGGGGAACGCCAACGAGTGTGATCCCGTTAACGAATTTCACCATTTATGCAAACAGCAGTTTGTTCAATGACCTCTTTGAAATCCAACTTGAAGTTCTTGAGGATACGGATTTGGACGGATTGCCAAATCAATTACCAGTTGGTTACGACCCATTAGGCGGTCTGATTGAAGATTTGGATGATGATAATGATGGATTCACAGATGTGATGGAAGGCGACTGTGTCTCTGACCCACTCGATGTTACTTCAGTTCCGAGAGATCTTGATGGTGACTTCATCTGCAACGAATTAGACGATGACGTCGATGGTGATGGCTTGTTGAACGATGTTGAAACAAACACATCTGCCTATGTTGACCAGAACAATACTGGAACCGATTCCTGGAATGCTGATACCGATGGTGATGGCATTTGTGATGGACCGATTGCTCCTGCCTTACCAGTCGATTACTGTGAAGCAGGACCTGATGCATTCCCGAACGATGCATCTGCATGGCTCGATACAGATGGAGACGGAATGCCTGATGAATTAGATGGTACTTCTTCAACCGGATTGATTGAAGATCTGGACGATGATAACGACAACTGGACCGATCTCGATGAAGCGGAATGTGGTCCAACCGACGCCAAGGATGCCATGCATATGCCTGTCGACAGCGATGGCGATGGAATATGCGACTTCAATGAAGTTCTAACCGTCATCTACGGTACTGGTGAGTTCGAGTTCCTACAAGGACAACGCAACATCTCAGTTCTGCCAATCGTTACAGGAATGACGGTTGATGTGTGGACGATATCGCCTCGACTTCCATACGGCCTCATCTTCAGTGGTGACACATTGGCACGAACCTCGAATGGAAATGGAACAATCTACGGGGTTCCATTCGTCTCTTCAAACCTCACAATGTACACTGTTACAGCACAGAATTTGTTGACTGGAGCTACAATGATGACGACGTTTAATCTTTCAATTGCTGAAGATTATGACCTTGATGGATTGGCAAACAATGCAACACGGCTCGGAATCTTTGAAGCCGACTTGGATGACGATGGTGATGGATTCAATGATTCATTCGAAATTGAATGTGGTGGCGATCCATACAACCGTTCATCTGTTCCAAAGATTGAATCCAATGGTGAATGTTACTCCTTCCGCCAATACGAAGAGGCTCCAGAGGAAACTAAGAATCCGTTCAAACCAATTTGTTTCCCAATCATCTTCCTTATTCTCGCTTTCATTATTGTTGTTCCAATCATTTTGACGCGACGAAAAGAACGAGTTGGAATTCGTTCCGAACATGTGACGGCTTCCCCGCCGTTCAAAACAGGAACTGGTACACGGGAAGACCCATTCGTTGTGAAGAGCGCTGTTTGCGCATACAATCGTAAAACAAAGAGTACTGAAACGATCCGCGTCATGGAAATGTCACCGAACTTTGAGTCTAAGTTTGAGGAGACGTATATTGAATCAAATATGAAGCGCTTCGGAGCCGTTCCGTATGGTGGGATCCAAGATGGAATGGGATTACTCAAATCGAATGATGATGGAACACTTCAATTCCAATTCACTTTTGATGGAACCATCAAGCCAAGTCGACACGGAATGGTCTACAAGTCTGAAATGGTTCTTGATGACAAGACGTACTTCGTTTGGCATGTTGAGACCAAGGGGCAGAAGCAAAAATAAATCCGTCCATAAAAGAATCACCTTTAGTAATTAGAATTTCGAGGAACATCCGTGCAACAATCCCATACCAGACTTGCTAAGGCCATTCATTGGAGTTTTATCCTTCTGTATGTGTATGGTATATTCAAACAAGTAGGAGAATTGGACGAACTTGAGGACAACCATCTCTTTCTCATCGAGGTGATTTTTGCCATCATATTCCTGGTTATTGTTCTCTTACGATACTCCTACATGAGGCGTTTCAAGACCTTCTTAGGCGCTCGAGAACCGGTTCATATCACTCACTATTACTTTGCTCGAACAGTGCACAAAGCCATGTACGCAGTCTTTATTCTCCTTCCACTAAGTGGATTGATGATCGCCGCATTGTATGCAAAAGGATACCAAGACGAGGATGGATTGTTGATGGGAGCAACGCTTGGAATTCATGAGTTTGCCGCAACTGCGAGTTATGTTCTCATAGCGACTCATATTGCTGCAGCTATCTATTCTCGAATCAAGGGGGAAGGCGTGTGGTCTTCTATGGTGCCAATTTTGAAAGAAGACAAACCATCTGAAAATGAGTTGGTCAAGAAAATTGCTGCAATTGAAGAACAAGTGTACGATAAGATTGAATCCCTTTTTTCACAAAAATAATTTCCGTTTCACAATTTTTTGTTGAAGAGCATTGTTCTATTGTAGCCATGGACGAAACAATCTCACTTGTTATACGGATAAATGGGTAGCGATGTATATGACCCATAGCAAGCCCACATATACAAACAAAATGAATCAAAGGGTATTATTGGCAACCCCTCGTAAGTATAAGCAAACCTCTTATTCATTCTTATAATTCAAAACCTGTCATCAACAAATCTACCTTTAGTGATTGTTTCTAATAATCAATCCAGAACTACCTTGACGGTTTGCAACTGGCGCACAACCGTATTCGTCGAAGTGATCTTGAAATCTGTTTTTTTCTCTAGCAGTTAAATTTCTGTCAGCGGAATGCATATGTACATACTGAATTTTCAATTGCTTATATTTAAAATATGAATACATGTTTGGGTTATTGTTTCTTGACCTATGGTCCTTTAGCCTAGATTTTATAGTCGTGCCAGAGGTTGCTTTTCCGATATAAATCACCTGTCCCGACTTTTTGGGATAATCTAGTCTCCCATCAGCGATAGAAATAATATATATCCCTCTTCCATCCATCTCAGGATGGACTCTTAATTTAACAAGACCATCTTCATCTAACTCATCTGGCTTCGAGAGAATGCGTTTTTTAGTTAATCTCACCATGATAAACTCTTTCCTAAATGGAATAAATACCTTTTGAGTTAGTTTGAATACTTGGGGGCCCTTGAATGCGTATACGCCTACAACGGTAGGCAGTGTACTGGGGGACTGAACACCCATTGTACTCCCCCATAATGTCTTGAGGGGTTTGCAAGAACCCTTGCGATTTAGTGGAAATGATATGTCGGTTGTCTGTATTAGCCCTTGAGAGACGGTGTGAAATTTTATTGAGCACTTGATGGTTTTCGGTTCATACCCTTGCGAGACATTGGACACGATGTGTCCAGTGATGCACTCGGAACTCAAATGACGGAACAGGCGTTCTACTCAGTCTGTTCGTCCTCAGCAGTGCTAGAAGCCTCTGGGAATAACGCCATGACATCTTCTGCTGGCTGGGAATAGAAGGTCTCAAACTCTGCTAAGTATTCGCTCTTTGTTGCGTTGAAATTCTTCTCAAACGCTGCGTCAAATCCTAACTCATCAAGATCGCCATAGAAACCATTAACGAAGGCATCTTCACCTTCTTGGTGAATCAAATAGGCAACAAACCAGGAGCCGACATCATAGACATTAATTTGTGAATCGAATCCAAGTTGGTCCAAAGGCACGTCTTGCGCGTTGTATCCCTCTTGGGACATCTCCAATTTGCGCTGCATGACCTCTCGCAGATAATTCTCCCCAACACCATCCTGCTCTGAATAGAGAGATTGAGCCATGAATTCGGCGCCACCTTCTGCAAACCATGGTTTGCCTTCCCCACCCATCTTCGCATCTCGCTCGCAAGAATCTCGACTGTCACCTGTGCATTCATCGTTGATGTGAGAGTGCTGGTAAATGTGGAAGTATTCGTGCAGTGTAACCGGTTTGTAATCATCTTCTTGAGGACCCGGATACTTTGCAGACATGATCATCATCATGAAATCGTATTCGATATACGTCCGCTTGAAGGTGCTAATGGCTGCACCTCCGTCTTCAGTGTAGCGAGTGAATATTTCATAATTCTCATTGGCACAGTCCCATTCTTCATTCCAATTTTCATCCAAGGCTTTGTGGCGTTCACAGAACACATCCTCCAAATCCTTGGCTGCATCTACATCATTTCCGATGACATAGATTTCAACCGGACCAAAATTGCCCCATTCAGCAGAAGCAATATTGTACCATTCAAGTGTAAGATTGAGAGTTTCATTTGACACATCTGCGGCTTTGAAGGCAACAGGAGTTGCACATGTTACATTGCCCCACTGGATGGTTTCATTGGTTCCGTCGGGACAAATGACATCGTAGGGTGAATCATCCTCTACGGGCGGGCTATCGGTCGAATTGGTTGTATCCGTCGTGCCAGTCGTATTATTGGAACCACTATCTGTATCGGACCCAGAATCAGTTGGAGATGAATCATCTGACTCATCGGTTGAGGATCCCATGGACTCATCATTACCGATGCAGCCAGAGAGTGAGCCAAGCAGGAAAATCATGCAGAGTAGAACGGCGAGGTAGTTCTTCATGGCCCCTCCATAGTGAACCGCCTAATGAGGATAATGCCCATGAGATATCCATAGTATGCATCGTCGATTCAAAGCTGCTTAAAGGTATAAGGAAGACGTGATTATTGAGTGTACAATACTTGTGAAAACGGTGATTTTAGTCTACTACTATAGTAGTAGGTCAGAACATCAAATTCAATTTTGAATGGTTTTGATTTACAGCCGCAAGCAGAAATCACCCTTGCGATACCCTCGCGTTTGATTTCCACGCGTCGGTACCCAGCCATGACATGCCTATACAGAGGGTATCTGGAGGGTGCTTGGAGATAACTTACCCAGGGAATGATTACAAATCAGATTGAATGTTTTCGTCAATTTCTCCAATAGCCAAAGATTCGACGACCCCTGTGAGCACATTGATTCCGACTGAAGTGATGTAGATTCGGAATGAGACACCGTTTCTTTTTCGAGAGACATAATTTGAAGCTTCAAGTTGTCGAATGTGATAACTCAGCAATTCTGTGCTTATTTCTAATTCCTTTGCCAACGTTTTCCCATTCGGACGTTTTTCTCCCATGAGTTCAACTCGATTCAGGTGCATGAGGATTTGATGCGGAATAGAATCTTGAACGAGAGTCTCGGCATGAGAAGGCAACTCGGTCGTTTCAAGATCAGAGGAAATATCACTGCTGAAAAATCGCACCTGCTTTCCAACTTTTCGATTCCATATGTATCCTTCTTGCTGGAGAACTTCCAAGATATGGGCAGTATGATTGTTTCCAAGTCCGGCTGTCCGAACAAGTGCAGAAAGATGAATTCCAGGGTTGCTTTGAATAATCCCAAAAACGCGTCCACGTTGAAATTCCCCATCTTTCCGTTTCTTCACAAGACCAAACACAAATGCCATACTCAACCAAAATCGATGTGTTACAGGCCAACGAATCGATTCAGAAGAGATTGCAAAACCAATCATTGTCAGTGAACTCACAGCGACAACAGAGGATTGAACTGGGCGCTCCTGTATGAATTGGAGAATCCCTTCTTCGTCTTGCGTATCGTCAGAATCATCCTCTTCTGCACAGGGAATGGGTTGGCGCTCTTCTTCGTAACAGTCCTCAGATTCCTCCTCCTGAGTTCGATCTTCGACATTGCTCGCAGTTGCTGATGAGGTAATGATGATCATTGACACAAAGACAGCGTACAGCAAGAGAAGGCATCGGGTCCTCTTTTGGAATGATCCTTCTTTTTGGATTCAATCACCCCGTCTCATTTTTGGCTTCAACATCGGCATTGAAGTTATTATCCGCACTTGCTCTATTTTTGAGTTTCAATCCTAGTACTGTAAGTATCGTGGCAACCCAGAGCAGCGTTGAAAAGGATACGTTGAGTTCTTCAAACCCAAACGATTGCATCAAACCCTCATTTTCTGAAGCTTCATCTTTTTCCAATATTGGAGGTATTGACCCGTTGATAATTGGAAAAGTTCCTTCCACATTCAATCCTTCTGTATTATCGGAATAATAGATGCGGAACTTGGGCTCACATCGAGCCCATGCTTTGTTTGGTTCTGCACATTCTTCGGCTTCGGGACCCGGTTTGTTGAACTGTACCTGCAATGTTGGTGTACTGTTTTTCTCCCAATAAAGCATGCTTTCAGTAACTGGTATTTGCCAGGAGATTTGTTCCTTTGAAAATGTAGGAAAAACAAATTCTTCTTGGGCCAATACCTCAGAGTCCCTCTTTAAGTATATGAGAAGGTCTTCCCCTCCACTGTTTTCAGACGATTGAATGAGAAATCCAAGCTGGATGTCAATCGACCCGTTCGGATCGAGAAACATGTCTTCAGACAATGGAGATTGAAGCGGACATTCGAAATCAATGTCATCTGTCCAATCGTATTCACCAAAGCCGTATTGTGTTGACTCGTCCGAGGAAAAGTGATTGAAGCACTCACCATCGTCCAAAACAGCATCGCCCCAGAGGTACATCGTCGTGTTTCCAGGGCTTGGCTGTTTCGTATCGGTCGACTGGCCAGAGGCATGGCTCAGAAGCAATGACGTCAACAGTAAACAGCAGAATCCCAAAGAGATTCCACGATTGTATTGCTTCATCGCTCATCCGCTCGATCGTCTTCTGAATCCTCATCAGAGCCGCCGTCTTCACGGTCTCTGTCTTCGTCAGAGCTGTCATCGGAGCCACCGTCTTCACGGTCTCTGTCATCTTCTGAATCATCATCGGAGCCACCGTCCTCACGGTCTCGGTCGTCGTCAGAGCTGTCATCGGAGCCACCATCTTCACGGTCTCTGTCATCTCCTGAATCCTCATCAGAACCACCATCTTCACGATCTTGGTCATCTGCAGAGCCATCGCTCGAAATGCTGTTTTCACGGTCGCTGTCGTCTCCTGAGCTGTCATCGGAGCCACCGTCTTCGCGGTCTCGGTCATCGTCAGAACTGTCATCAGAGTCGTCGGATTCACGTTCTTCGTCATCTCCAGAGCAGTCATCAGAGCCACCGTCTTCGCGGTCTCGGTCATCTTCTGAATCCTCATCGGAGCCACCGTCCTCACGGTCTCTTTCTTCGTCAGAGCTGTCATTGGTGCCATTGTCCTCACGGTCTCGGTCATCTTCTGAATCCTCATCAATGCCGCCGTCTTCGCGGTCTCTGTCTTCGTCAGAGTTGTCATCGGTACCATTGTCCTCACGGTCTCGGTCATCTTCTGATTCATTGTCACAACCGCCGTCTTCACGGTCTATGTCGTCTCCTGAACCTTCGCTAGAAATGCTGTTATTACGATCTCCATCTTCGCCAGAATCGTCATCAGAACTGTTGTTCTCACGGTCTGCATCGTCGCCAGAGCCGTCATCAGAACTGTTGTCTTCACGGTCCTGGTCATCGGACTCGATGTTTGACAGTTCAATGGTAGAGTTGTTTTCGCTACCTTCGATGTTTTCGCTGCTCATAGCATCATTTGTTTCTTCAATTTGTTCAATACATCCAGCCAAGGCAGATGTAAAAATCATGGCAATCATTAGCAATACTCTTGTTATTTGCATAGTTGGGGGATTGAGGTAATGGATATAATGAAATTGGGTTGATGGATTTCATTAGTTCATCATGAATTCCAAACGGCTTAATTGATGAATTTCAAACGGTCTCTTATGGGATAGTACTGACAACAGACATATCATTCCCATGAAATCGGAAGGGTTCTTGCAACCCCCTCAAGACATTATGGAGGAGTACAATGGGTGTTCAGTCCCCCAGTACACTGCCTACCGAAGCGATAGGCGTGTCATAAAAGGATGTACAAAGGGTATCAAGAAAAACGACTTCGAAGAAGAACAAGAGCCACAAAAAATCCATTCACGCCTAAGACTAGGTGGGGTAAGTAATCGAGATGCTGAGTAAGAGCCAGTAAAAAAATGATAATCGATTGCATCCCATATCCGAGGAATGAGGAGACGGTTAATTCAAAACGTAAATTGTTCGAACCTTTTCCTGATACCTTTGAGACAAGGCGATCTTGCCAGCTGAAAAAAAGAACATATATTGTGTGGAAGATATTCACTGCCATTTGGCTCTCCCAGGGTTGAGCAACAGGGCGAATACGCTCGTCGATTCTGCTCGTAGAATCGCCTGAACCCAGCATTCTCATTAATATTGAAAAATGATTGAACAGTGAGTATTGAAGCAACGTAGCGAGAATTAGAATCGTAGTCAAACCGATTTCCCAGTCTAAGACAATCCCGAAAGCGCACATTACTGCAATCAGTCCGATTGTATCAGCGACAGTATCCCAATATCTTCCAACGTGTGATGGCCTTTCTCGAATCCTTGCGAGTTCACCATCGACTGCGTCTATGACGCCTTTGATGACCAAAAGAAAACAACTTTCCAACAAAAATCCTTCATAGATAAGCCATGCACAAAATAAGGAAACTAGGAAGTGTATGTTCGTTACTTGAATAACCGAAATAGGCTTTTTTTCAAGGAACTTAGCAGCAATACGAGCAACGGGACGTCCCCATTCTGATAGATTGAAAACGTCTATTGTGCCGTACTTTCTCTTACTTCCAGACGTTGTATTAACCATTGGCGACCACCTTACGAATGAGAGGAAATCGTACGAGTTGATTGTATCTGGAGAAGGATAAAGATCACTTTTCTAGCATATTTTCAATTTCTTTTGTTGCAAGAATTAAGGTTGGTGCCCAAAGACCGACGAAGATTCCTAAGTGCTGTTCGTCACTAACAAAGTAGATGTACAAAGACAATACTACTGACAACATACTTGCTAGGAATCCAATTCTTGATATTTTATTACTCATTTTTTTCACCTTAACTTTCCATTTGCTTACCTTTACGTATAAACAGGTGTTTTGAAAAGAAGCACCGTTAATTGGACTTCTTGGTGCTAACGCTGCTTCCATTGACCAGAATTAATCCGAGTGTTCTCCTCTACGTGTCCTGAATAGACATATGTCCATGCCCATTGTACGCCTTGATTTGTTTGAACCGGAACAATCGTTCGTTCATACAGAGAATTTTTGTTTCCATATCCATAGAATCCTTCAATCGAATCCATTTTGTCTAGGCATGATTCAACATCATTCATCTTGATCAATTCTCCGTGAACGAGCCCCTCACCTGTCTTAATCCCTGGATAATAATCAAGATCGTAGAGTATACCTTGCATATTGCCATCTTCTATTGATTCAATGTATGGAGAAAGCTCTCCATGACGAATCTCACCTCTCATCAGTGTCCCATAAACAAACAAATGTTTGATCACGGGGGCTTCCCATTTGCCATTCATCGAATGAGCAAGACCAGTAATTGGCAATCCTCGATTGAGGAGTCCTTCCTGAATCAATCCTGCATATTCTTCAGTTGGTTGAGTGTAATGAGGCTTGATCTTATCTTCACAAACAACGTATGTCAAAGCTGTGACAATTTCTCCATCTTGCCTGACGACCATGACCTCTTTTGGTTCGTAGTAGCCTCCTTTTGTTCCCTCTTTCATATTCATTGTTCGCCAACCCTCCTCGTCCAGATCGAAGAGAGCCCCCGGTGTGGCATGGCAATGATTCAGAGGAACTACGTCGGCAGCTCCTCCCTCTCGCCCTTCTGAATAATAGTGGAATTTCAGATTGTGACCAAGAATCCATGCTGGTTCAATCTCAGTTAATCCATCGGGATTTGTGCCTTTTCTTTCACAATATCCCATCCAGTCATCCCAGTCTAAGTTTGACCCGTACCCAAAATACATCATCTCAATCCGCTCCGGATTAAGTATAATTTTAATATTTATTAAACTTACCAATTGCACGGTTCTAGAATCTCTTGACCCTGCATGTATGGTTGAAGTGCTAACGGTACGTTGACACGGCCGTCTTCAAGTTGGTTCTGTTCGATGATCGCCACGAGGGCTCTCGAAGTCGCTACAGCGGTCGAATTCAATGTGTGAACCATCGGTTGATTTGGATGACCAGGCGTTCCATATCGAATATCCAGTCGATTGGATTGATAATCAGTACAGTTGGAACACGATACAATTTCTTTGAAGGCTTTCGCACCGGGAAGCCATGCTTCAAGATCATACTTGCGAGCTGCAACCGTGCCCATGTCTCCAGTACAAATGTTCACAACTTCATAATGAAGTCCGAGAGCATCCCATAGATCTACGCAGTTTTGTAGCAATTCTTCATGCAGTTCCCATGATGTTTCAGGTGTGGCGATAATAATCTGTTCAATTTTAGTAAATTGGTGAACTCTCCAAATGCCTCTGTCCGATTGGCCATGCGCTCCAACTTCTCTGCGAAAACATGAGGAAACGCCAACCATCTTGATGGGCAACTGCTCTTCAGGAATCGTTTCTCCCATGAACATAGCCGTGAGTGGGTGCTCAGCAGTTGCAATCATGTAGTAGCCATCTGGCTCGATACCGTACATTACTGTCTCGAAGTCAGAAAGGTCTGTGACCCCCTCATAGGCCGTACGATTCATCATAACTGGTGGTTGAACAAAGGTGAATCCACGTTGTTGAATAAAATCAACGGAAAAGGCTTGTAGAGCCATCTCCATTCGTGCAAGGTCTCCTTTAAGGAAAAAGAAACGACTTCCAGTAATCTTCGCAGCACGTTCAAGGTCAACCCACTTGTTCTCTTCAATCAGTTCATTGTGCGTCTTTGGTTCAAACGTGAACGTTGGCGCTTGCCCATGTAAGGAATGTTTGGTATTTCCAGAGTCATCAGCACCTGAAGGGACTTCTGGATGGAGGAGATTTGGTATTCGCATACGGATGGCATCTCTCTCTTCGAGAACTGCAGCAGTTTGTGCTTCCATCTCTGAAATTTGAGATCCCAAATCTGCAACTTCTGCAAGTATTCGTTGTGCCTCTGCTTCATCTCCAGACTTCTTGGCCGCACCAATTCCACGAGCCGCCTCGTTCTTTTGTCGCCTCAAATCCGAGGTCTTATGCAGCAAATCTTTCCATTTTCCATCCAATGCGATGACACTATCGATTTGGTCATGAGGAAGACTGCGTCGATCGAAATCTGCTCGGATTCGATCAGGTTCGTCTCTGAATAAATGAATATCAAGCACTCTTAATCACCTACAAACTGATATTAAACTGGAACATGGCTATTCCAATAGTCATGAATCCACCAAGGATGTAACCAAGAATGGCTCCACCATTGAGCAGAGGAAGGCCTGCTTGCGCCTTTCCTTGGCCAACGTACCACATGAGGATTGAATACCCTATGAGACTTCCAAAGAGAGTTGACATGGCCATAATCAAACCATCATCGCCACCGATGTACTGTAGAGTAGAAAGAACGAGCATTCCGGGGAAGATCACATCTCCTAAGCCCATCAACATTGCATCATTGCTCTTCTTAACGACACGTTCACGTGGTTGTGAGGAGGCTTGAGCGTCCCCTGTTGGCTCGATATTAGATTCTCCAAGAGGTGCTCGTTCGGCTCTGAACGAATAATCGCTATCTTGAGGAGCGACCAAGAGAATAGGCAAATTGAGATTGATCATCGTATCAGCAAGATCGAGCATGTGCTTTGACTTGTACACAGCCCATGCATCATATATCGCAGCAGCAACCATGAACACCATGATCAAGGTCGGAACAAAAGAGACTCCAAGCATAACAATCACGCCTGAACCGACAAGGATTCCAACGGTATTAACAACATACCATTCACTGTGAACATAGAGTAAAATCATCAAGATGATGCTAACAAGCAAACCGATCATTGTTGGAATGTCCTCAAAGACAATTCCTCCACTAAGGAACATTGAGGATTCTACAACACCAGTGGTTGAGGAATAATTCTCACCGATAACAGTGGCATAGAGCTGCGTTGTATCATCAAGTGTATCTCCGAAAGCAACTGCAACGTTTTCTCCTTCAGGAACATCAACAATCAGTCTCTGAATCATAGATTCTCCAACCAAAAGGCGTGCATCAGATCCAGTTGTGATAAGCAATTCCGTTTTCCCTGTGTCATCTATATCAGTCAGTCGAACATCTCGGATTTGTTCTGCAAAGTTACGAATTGTAACCCTAGGCTCTTCAGCAAGAAGACTGTCCTCTTCAGGATCATCATAACTCCAAGAAATGATGTCTCCGTCTTCGGTTCCGAGGACAATGAGTTGATTTGTATTCTCTTCACTCATCTTCACACCAGCGACGTTCGAGTAACCGACGTCAGCCGAAGAGAAATTTGCACTCGAGGTTGCGTTGATGAGAACCTTCGCTGGCGTCATGGCTTGGCCTATGCCTGGAGGTGTGCTCACCGATTTCTCAAGTTCGACAACACCAGCCATTTCTTTACTCACAATGAGCAGATGTGTGTCATCGAGCAATTCCGCTTCAATGAGATCGTCAATAACTTTCATCTCATTTGGAAGTTGCCAGGATGCTTGAGGAGTCATCACATTTGGTGTGTCATCAAAGGTAGCAAAGCGGTGAAGTTTCTCTCCTCCGTCTACTATGTAAACCGAATCGCTTGTCTCGACTGCAAGAATGCAACCAAACTGTACTCGAGGGTATAGATTCCCATCATTATCATATTCGAAACACTCGTAGGTTGAAAGAAGAGTCCCATCGGTGAGTGAAAGAGTTTGAATCAATGCTCCGTTGTTGATTGTAATGGTATCTTGGCCTGTTGCAACAACAAGTTTAGCGAATTCAAAACTCTCGTTCCCATGGGGAATCACGGATGTCCAAATAGGCTCATCCATGCCAAGTTGATTCAACCGAATGGTGTTATTTATGACTCCACTTTCATTCGTTCGAATTGAATCAATGTATTGATCCATACCTATTTCCGCTAAATATTCTGCCTCAACGAAATCGGTTGACTCGTATTCGAACGGTGTGATGGTGTCATCGACCATGATCTGGTGAGCGAGTGGTACGCTTGCATACATCAATGCAATGAAGAGAATACCCATGATTCCATACTTGATGACCCATTCTTTCTTGTAGCGAGCGAGAGCAAGAATTGCTGCAGTGAACACAAAAATCATCACTAACTCAAGGACAATGAAACGTAATTGAGACGCTCCCTCTGCTCCAAACGCCTGTAATCCAGCCTTGTCGTACCAAGGACGGATAAACATTGCAAGGAAGATTGTTACTAAGAACATCGAAGCCATTCCAATCATTGAAGGAAGTTGGCGGCGGAACCCTCCGTCGATGTCGCTCATGCTTCTGCCAGTCGAGGACTACATTTGAGCACATCGCAATAACCATGACTAGAATCGCCTATCGCCACACCTATGACGAGTGCACTCTACGGAGAATCTGGGGGAGCGAATGTCCGACATCCGAGACTGGCTTGACCAGACCAAGTTTCGAGGCATGAAGCTTGGACTTGAACGCGTGCATGAAGTGCACAAACATCTCGTTCAAGACTATGATTCAACCATCATTCATGTTGCAGGAAGTAACGGTAAAGGGACTGTTTGTGCTTTACTTGCAACGCATTTGAATCGTTTGAATCGAAGTACTGTCATGTTTACCTCGCCACATCTTGTACGTGTTGAAGAGCGAATTCGAATTAATGGGAGACCTCTTTCAGAGAAACAGTTCAACACTTACTTGTCCCTTATTCGACAAACGGAAATCAGTTTAGATGTTGAATTGACTTTTTTTGAGGCTACATTCCTCGCTTCTTGTCTCTGTGCAAAGGAGATGAATCCTGATGTATTCATCGTGGAAACAGGCCTTGGCGGGCGCTTTGATGCAACTCGGATCTTACCTGCAGATGTGTCTCTGCTCACTTCGATCACACTTGAACATCGAGATATTCTTGGCAACACATTGGCTGAAATAGCTGCTGAAAAAGCAGCCATTGCTCGGCCAAACAAAACCGTGCTTGTTCGCGAAATACAAGATGATGAGGCTCGCTCAGCGATTGAAGACGAAGCACTCCATGCTGGACAAGAGTCTCTTGGAGAAATTTCTTCTCCAGCGAATGTCGAATGGATTCATATCGCCTCAGATTCTTCCATGAAAGAAGAAGCAATGACGCTGGCAAGTGCGACGCTAAGCCATCTTAATTTCAACATTGATTCACTTGAGGAATCCATGCTTGCTCTCAATTGGCCTGGTCGAATGCAACACGTTGAACCCATGCCGTGGGGAGGTGCTCTCTTGGTAGATGCTGCTCACAACCCCAGCGGATTGAAACGAGTTATTCCAACAATATCGCAGCACCTGTCTTCACAAAAGGAATGGACTTTGCTCTTTGGTTGCACTCCACAAGAACATCTAGACGAATTTGTCCAACCACTGCTTGAACTCTGCAAGAAGCATCCGCCAAGAAATGTCCTCCTCACTGTGCCCCAAACCGGGCGGTATCCAGGCGTTCCGATCGCAACATTACTCAAACTCGATTGGCATTGCTTGCAATCGGTTATTCCTACATCGAACCTAAAAGAAGCGAACACCATGCTTGAGAACATACAACCTGAGCATACATTGGCAATAGGTTCGCTCTATCTTATCGGCGAGTTGTTCGAAGCATTGAATCTCTATGGGTCGAAACATCTCGAATTGTTCCCACCAAACACTCAAAGGTAGGATGAACGAGCACCGTATGAGTCAACATGAGTGATAAGTGGGACATTCGGTTTATTGAACTCGCACACCACATTAGTTCTTGGAGCAAAGATCCTTCCACAAAGGTTGGTTGTGTGGTTGTTGGCTCTGATAGAGAAATTCGTTCAACGGGATTCAATGGTTTTCCGAGAGGAATCGATGATTCGATGGAACGCTTAGAGAACCGAGAAGAAAAATATCCACTTATCTGTCACGCAGAAGAAAATGCGATCATGCACGCTGCACGTATTGGAGTATCTCTCAAAGATTGCACAGCCTATGTGACATGGCCCCCATGTACTCGATGCGCTCGCTCATTGATTCAAGCAGGCATTGTCGAAGTTGTTTATGCTGGCGGGACCAACATACCTGAACGATGGGTTGAAGATTTCACACGTTCTACTGGTATGATGAAGGAAGCTGGACTAAAACTTCGTAACGTTCATCTGGAATAATCAACCCCAGAACCGTCGAGTTCTTGCGTATTCGATTTCTGCGTGATGTATTGATTGAAGAAGGCTATCCATGTTGTTACTGTGTCCTTTTCGAAGGATGCGTTGGGCTGTCGCCTCGCCAACACCTCTTGCCATTAGGCAAACAATCGCTGGAAATCCATGCGTTTTGAGCAAGGAAGCGTTTCGAATCATACGGTTACGATCGCTTTCTTCATCTGAAGCAACCCAACCTTCAAGCATCTTTTCGAGACCTTCACGGGCGCAGACAAGCATTTGTCCCTTGCAGACAATGCAGTTTCCTGGGTCCTTAAGTTCTGGATACCGCTCAACTCTAAATCGACGTATGGCTTGGCATTTTAAGCAACATAAGACGGCTCGTTCATTCATTAATCGCAGACGTAATCTTGCCCGTACCGCCTCATTATCCCAGTTAGGAAGGAGCAAATCACGTTGACTTCGATCTGAAATTCCCAGAGGACCTGTTGGAGTGACAACAATATCGAGTAATCCTGATTGGATGCCTTGTAAGACATCCTTCGCTCCTTGAATATCCATACGCTCAAAGTAGAGTTTGCTGAGGACTTCATCTACAACAATGGTTCCTCGGTATTTACGAACCAATGCGCCTAGGTTGATTTTTCTTGGATCAACACCGTGACGTAAGATTCCAAATGTTTTCGCCACTTGTGCGAATCTCCAACGAACTTGGCGAGAGTTTGGAAGAGTTACTGCAAGCAAGCCTTCGATTCCGTCGGCTGGAAGTTCATTGAGCCAATTGACAACATCGTGGGGTTCTAAATCAGCACCTGAGAGATGGATTCTTGTTGGTTCGACCATTAAGCCTCCCCAACGACCTGTTTTGGTTGAAGCCATTGCAAGGAGAAGATGCCCAATCGTTTCATTGATGAGCGTCCCTTGGCAGATATTGATGACAAGTGATTCAGAACGTCGCTCAATAGTCATCGTTTGATCATCGGGTAATGCTTCTGTAGCATCGATATGTCTGGTGATGGTATCTGCCAGAAGTCCAAGTGCTTCACCATCGAGAGGATAGTCCGTTAATGGCATTCCATCATGAGCAAGAATTCCTGCTGGATCTATCTGGCTGATTTCTCGAGGTTCGAGCAAACCAAAATCTTCTGCAACAAGACGACGTAAACGACCAATGTTTCGAGCTACTGCGGCAGGAACTGGTGGAAGTTCACCAACCCATGTAGGCGCTTCACCCTGCATTGAGACAGGAGCAACAAGAACTTCGCTTTGTTCTGGGTCAGCATCAACAATTGTCCATGTACGGCCTGCCATGACAAATTGACGTATTTTCCCATCTTCTTCCTCACCGCTTCCATTGAGTTCAAGCACAAAGGATTCGTCGACGTTTCCAATCGTTCGACGAGTCACGACATCTCGTACGCGATAGGATTGCTTGTCCGGTATCATCGAAAGATGGCTTTCAACCCATTTCCGAGTACGTCCTGCTGAAGAAAACCATCCATTCTTGAACCGTTTCGGTATTGGTAATTTTTTGGACTTATATTCCGAAGGAATTTCCTCTTCAGGAACATCGTATCGAGGCAATTCATCCGGCCAATCTTCTTCCTCAGGAACCAATCCTTTCGCCTCCATGTAGAGGCTCTTCGGCCAACGGTACCAAGGGCGTTCATTTACATCGACTGCGTAGCGTAGTAGCCATCGGTCGGAAAGAACTGCGAGGAGTGTTTCAGTATCGTTTCGCTCCCAGTTTTCAAACTGTTCAGCATTGGAAAAGATTTCATGAACGTCATCGATTGGTACAACCTTGAAACTATGAGCCATGAGCATGATTTGGTTTGCTGCAATACTGTAAGGGCGTTTTCTCCATTCGACATCTTCGATGTAACCTCTGTGTGATCGATGAGCCACAACTGCAGCTTCAGCGATGCCATCTGTTTCCCAGGCAAGAAGATGGCCGCGACCTATTCCTCCAATCCTGTGGTCAGCGCGACCAACCCTTTGCAACATTCTGTCTACAGAACGGGGGCTCTCTAATTGAACAATTTTTTGAATCGAACCAACGTCGATTCCAAGTTCAAGACTCGAGGTACAAATGAGAGCATGAAGGGTGCCATTACGGATATTCTCTTCCATTTCTTGCCGTGTTTCTGCTGCTAAACTGCCATGATGGACTCCGATATTGAGTTGTGGAGCCATGGTTTGCAGTCGTTGTGCGACTGTCTCTGCTGCATTACGACTGTTGACGAACACCAAGCAAGGAGGATCGTTTTCAACAAGTTCAGCAAGAAGGCGAAATGTAGCATGCGCTCTTGGGGAAAGACGCATTTCAATCGCCCCCACCTCATCCTCAGGCATAGGAGGTGCAGTTTCCACAGAGAGAACTGTTGAGCGCTCAGCGGGAGCGTTGATTGGTACACAAGAGTCAGAGGCCATCCACTGTGCAACTTGCTTTGGATTGCCGACAGTTGCAGAAAGTCCAATTCGTTGTAGGCGCTGTCCACTCAATGCTTCTAATCGCTCAAGTCCAAGTCGAAGTTGCCATCCGCGTTCACTTCCTGCCAAATCGTGTACTTCGTCTATGATGACGGCTTTAACACTGCTAAGTAGGCCCCGAAGTCGATGTCCAGTAAACATCAACTGGAACGTCTCAGGAGTTGTAACCAAGAGATGAGGAGGTTTTCGGACTTGTCGTGCTCGCTCACTTGTTGTCGTATCGCCATGACGGAGCCCAAATCGTAATTCCAATGCTTCACTTAATTCAGCCAAACGACGGTCAACATCTCGATTGAGGGCACGTAGAGGTGTAACGTAGAGAATAGCGAGAGGGTCCCACTCTTCGACTTTGCATCTGTGGAGGAGGGGTAGCACTGCAGCGAGTGTTTTTCCAGAACCTGTTGGAGCGATGAGAAGTCGATCTTTTCCTTCTGCTAGTTCAGGGAGGGCAGCTTCTTGAATCGGTGTGGGTTCCCAACCACGTTTTTCTATGAACGATTGAAGTTGTGGGTGCAAATGGGAAAATACATTTGACATACTCTCCCCCTCCCCGTAGAGAGTGGTGATTGGGCTTCCTTCTTGAGGATTTGTAGTTCAATTCGCAACGTCAATCGTCGTCATCGTCGTACTCATCATCGTCATCTTCCCAGTCTTCATCATCTTCTGCGAAAGCCCCGTCTCCGAGATCAACCGCAGTTCGTGATGCGACCGTTGCAACAACAACAAGAATCAAGATTGTCGATATGGCGAAAATCCATGCTAAAGGTTGCTCACGAGGTGAGTCAAGCCAGCCAAGATATTCTCCATAGGCGATATTGATGTCGTGCTCTGCAGTATTGTCGTTATCGTTGACTTCAACCAAGATATTGCCATAATCGGCTTCAACTCGTACTCTGTCGACGTCTTCAACTTCCCAATCAACAGTGATTGAAATGACTTCTCCTTCACCAATTCCGATAATTGTCTTTACATCGAATGGTGTTGTATCATCGCCTGCAAAGAATGCAACCTTGAATTGGGATTCAGTAGCACCGCCATTGTTCACAACCGTACCTGTAATCTGAACAGTTGAACCAGGCGAAACGTGATCATCAGAGACTTCAATTGATTTCATTCTTAACTCTGGACCAACCGCACCAAGTCGAACCCATTGACGTTCAAAGTCTGTATCGTCAAAGGCAAGTTCAGGGATTGGGCTTGCTTCAGAATTCGAGACGACTGGGAATTGATTTCCAGCAGCATCCCATCCTGTCATGTAAAATCCAACGAAATCACCCGCTTGAGGATCAATCGTTCCACCTGCTGTAATGTCGACTTCACCCGTCCAATAAACGACTTGGTCGACTTGTTGCATTCCAAGGAGAGCAGAGCCAGCACCGATGGTAACAGTTCGAGTTTGATCACGCATAACCCAATGAATCATTTGTTCAGAACCAGTTAGGTCAGCATCTTCAGAACCTTGGAATTCAACGTAAATCGATGAAAGGTCGTTTGTTGAAGAAACATCGATAACATTCAATGGAGCCATTCTTCGAACAACTCGAGGAGCAGCATCGTCAACAACAACTCGCAGGGTTGTTGAAACCAATGTTCCAGTCATGTCTTCTCCACGACCAGGTATGTTGGTTATCGAGATCAGACAAGTGCGCGTAGGTGATGATTGCAATGTTTTAGCAGAGTCAAGTGGTACTTCAATCAAGTATTCTCCATCTTCGGTTAGAGACCCATCGCTCCACAACTTTTCGCCATCAAAGACTTCGACCAAAATACCAACGTTTCGAGGTGCAGGAACGTTGCTTCCTTCGTAAACTACACGTCCACTGAACGCTAATCGATCGTCCTTGCGAACACGTGTACCATCCGCTACATTTCCTGTTCTTGGCTCACTAATATCCTCGACAGTGTAATCTGTTGGAGAGAGTGTGAAATCATTTTCAATTCTGAATGTGTGTTCTAAGATGAGCAGCATATCGTCCTGTGGAGAACCACGTTCTTTGAAAACAAGAGCTAGATCGCCCATTTCCTCATCAGGCCAATCCCAAGCAAATGTGAATTTGAACGTTACAATAATCCACGGAAGCCCAGATTCATTGGTTGTTTCATACATGTTGCTGGTCTGACTGAGATGAATGTACTGGCTCTCACTCCAGAAGGTGTCATTCAAACCTGAGTAAGAAATTCGTTGTGCATCCCTGCTTGGGTTTGGACCTTCAAAGTCAAAGACGAGAGAAATATGTTCAAAGTCAATCGCAGTGTTTGCATCGATAAATCCGACTGTGATGGATTGCTCAATACCAGCATACACGGCTTCGTCATCATTGTGACCAACCCATTCAAGGCCAGTAAAGACTGCAGCAGAATCCTTTCGAGTTTGGAACGTTGCATCATCAAAGTTGAATCCTGGCCCAGATTGGAGTTCGTAAACGACACCTTCTGAATCAGATTGAGTGTAGAAGATTGGATTTCCAGCTTGGTCGCCACCTTGCCAGTAGTAAGAAACACGGCCCATATTCGGGTTTCTAGAGTGATCGATTGTTGTGATGAACCTCTTGTTGTTGTCCTCACTCATGTTCGTGACTTGCTTGCTTGCGTATTCTCCATCATCAGCAATACCGTTTCTGTTGACATCATGATCTGCTTCAACCCAATACTTGAGCGTGAGTTCCATTGGAACACCGACTGCATCACGTACCAGAATGCTGACATCTTGATTGTGGACACCTGCTTCATATGAACCATCAGTCGGGTGTAATTTCATTCTCTCAGGTGGTGTTGCATCAACCTTGAATGTTCTTGCCCAATCCGAGTTTGGCGCCATGACGTGAGTTGGATTTCGCTCATTGTAGGTTTGAACTTCATACTTCAGTCCATCAGGCACATCGATCTCTGGAGTTACGACACTAATGAAGAACGAACCGTTGTTATTGGTTGTATCTCGAGCCGTTGACTCAATCCAACCATTTCTGGAAATGCGGACGTCAAAGGCACTGTCCAAAGGAGCATCGTCTGAATCCATGAACCACATAGCACCTTGGAAGTAGAGCGTTTCTCCAGCAGAGACCCAGGCATTGTCTGGAACATCGTCACGAACAAGATCTCCTTCATTGTCTCGAACTTTCAACCACCCAAGTCCAAAGGTTCGATTGACTGTGAGCCCTTCATCGCTTCTGAGATCGAGAGGTGAGAATCCTGCAGAACCGCTGTCGTCAGTACAACCAGTCCTGAAACGAACATTGCTTTGATCAGGGAAATCACTTGTAATTCTAAACAACCAGTGAATTTCAAGAATGCTGTTGTTCAAGATAGAGTATGAATTTCCATCCATGACAACATACCCTTCTGGGTCATTTGGTGAGGGGAAGATGTCCCCATTTTGCCAGTACATTGTCGGATTGGCTGCTGATGATGATGTCATCAGTGTTAGCCTAGCCTCTCGGATAGCAGTTGCGCTTTCACCAACGATGTGGCGTGTGACGACTTCGTAAGGTTCGCTACGTTCGTGGAGAATTTCGCCTTCTGGAATAGTGATTTCAAGATTAAGGGTTTGCATGGTGTAAGTGACACTAAACGAAGTCAGGGTCAAAATACCGCTGCTCTCGGATGTCAAGTCGATTGGTATTTCTACAAATCCACGGCCAGTGTCTGGAATACGATCGTTGAACGCCTTCACAATAAGGTTTGTTGGGCCTGCTGCATTGATCGTTTTAGTGCCGACCAATGCTCCGTTTTCGCTCCATCCAACCGTTGGGACTGTTGGCGGGTTGAAATCCTCGGGAGGCTCCCATGGGTCAGATATTATTGGTTCATGAATTTCAAATCCAGGACGGGTTGGAGCGTTGCTGTGTAGAGCAACCTGAATATCTTCTAGAACAGGTGTATTCGCTGAATTTGAGGTTGAGAATGAAACCTTGAGGCAAAGATATCCATAACTCGGAGTCGTGAACGACTTGGTGAGGCCTGATTGGCCAAATGTGGTCAATCCAGAGCTGCAAAGGCTTGAGGTGCTGCCGCCAAGTTGCACAGTCATCGATGTGCCCGATGGGATGGTTGCATTGTAATGAATTGTTGCTGCAACATAGGTGGGGAACGGATTATTGTAGTTTGAGCGGACATAGAAATTCCCACTGGTGTAATAATTGGTTGTGTATTGAACAGTGATTTGATCGAGAATAGGAGTGGCTGTTGAGGTTCCGTTGAGGGTCGCTCTCCAAGTGATTTTATTCCCAGACGCTGAAAACGCCTGAGTGTCTCCAACTGCTATTGATTTCCACGTTACTCCGTCATCATTGGATACGTCAATATCAATGGAAGTCCCCGTAGGAACATATCCGATTGCACTTTGCAACGTGATCTCATCAACAGAACGACTGGATGTTGTGGTTTTGCCAAGAATCGTTGTACTGGTTGTTGTGGGTGTTCTTTCATCAAAGACAGCCCCATCGCCCCACATGTGGATTTTACGGGACACGCTGCTGCAGTAAGAAGTGTAGTAGCAAGCGAACAATATTTTCCCGCTCTCATCGTCTTGAGAAATTCCGTAGTGGCCACCATTTGGCATTTCTTGCACTCCCATCTTATCGAGATTGAATCCATTCATCGTGAAATGGTGATGTCGTGATCCTTGCTGATTGTATTCATTGAGAATGATACGAGGCAAGTCAACAACAAGTCCGGAGTTTGGATTTCCAGCCGTTGAGGTCGTTTTGTAATTGTAATCTGCAGCGGTTCCAAGGTCCCAAGTCGAACTAATCGATGACGGATTGGAGGGGTTTACTTCCATAAGATATCTGTTGTAGGTAGGGTAAGTTGAAGAATCGTAATAACTGACGAAAAGTTTTCCAGTATCTTCATCGAAATCAACCCCTGTAAGGTATGTTGGATAGTTGTAGTTGGTATAGCTGGAGCAAGACCATTGCGTCTTTGCAGCATTGAGGGTCCACTTTGTCAGGTAATAGTAGGAGTAGGAAACCGTCCAAACATTTCCATTCGAGTCAACTGTAGCATCATACCAATAGCTGGAAACTGAGGAAGTGCATGATGAAGTGGAAATACTTGCAGTACCGAGGTATGCTCCGGTTGTAGCATTGAATCTCTGAATTGATGGGGCAGAGTACATCGAAGTGCTTGTGTATCTGGTTGAATGAATTTCATCATCAGACACTTTCACCACAATTCCTCTGTAGTTCCAAGCTGCTGTGGATGATACAGATAGATCAGTGAATTGCTTGGATATGCTGTTGTACCCTTGATCCCCAAGCGCAACGAATTGACCTGTAGAATTGAGAGTTGACGATCCTGTGTTTGATAGATCGTTTGAACTTCTGAAGGTCACGGCATTGCTCGTAGGGTTGCCTCGCAATGCGATTTCGTCATTCGCAGTTTCGAGATTGGTTCTTGCCCCGTATGGGAATCCGTTTGGACCTCCGGACCATTGCCCAGTGCCAACGCCGCCGAAATCCTTGTTGTTGGTCATGTTGTTCCAAGTCGTCGTGCTCGCTTCACCAAGGAAATTGAATTGAGCGGATGTGACCTCAGCGCCGTAAGGGAACGTGATCACTCCCGCTGAACCATTCCCCTGACCGTTAAAGGTGTGTTGATAGGAGGTTGCTCCACCTTTGAATTGGGTCTCAGTGGTTGCTGAAGAGGCCAACGGAGCCATGACGGAGAGTGTGAAAAGGAGTGATAAAAAAAGTGCTTTTCGCATAATGCAGACATCCCTTGATAGAAACCATTTCAATATACCATATCAACACATCGGCGTCAGGGCATTTGAACAATTCTCCGCAATGGTCATGAATCCTTCCTTGCATAGCCCCACAAGAGGCGAGACAATGGCTGGTTTATTTTCACGATGGTGGGCGGCTCAACACGGGCGACAATACTTGATTTTAGCAACTGCCTTTGGAGCATTGATGGTTCTGTTCTTAGCAGGCTTGAGTCAATTGCTGTTCCTGCAGAATACCGATCCATTTTCAGAATATACAGGCCTTGCAATCGGTCTTGTTGTTTTATCAGGACTTGGCTTGGTAGTGATAACTCCCGAATTCCTTGTCTTCAAGGGTCATGCAAACACGCTCGACGAAATATACGAAATCCAAAGTACTGCTGAATTAAAGCGACGACGTTCTGATGGTGACCGATCAGCATCTGCACTCGGAGCAGGTCATGAAGAGCGTTGGAACACATTCCTTCAAGAACGAGGCCTGCGACGCTGAGGCAGGTGGAACTTTGGAAGAGACCAGTTCGGTACAACTTCTCATTCGAGAGGTTCTCCTTGCTGGCGGCATGATTGGCATCCTCATTTTTGCTCTTTATGCACATACAGGCTCGATGCCGCCACTGGTTGTTGTTGAATCATCGAGCATGATTCATGCAGAAGATGGAGAAGTCGGAAGCATCGATGCAGGAGACTTGGTTCTCGTCCATGATACATCGATTGATTCTTTGGTAACATTTGCAGAAGCAACTGACAAGTCTCATCGAAATTACGGATATGAATCACATGGAATGGAAGGCGATGTCGTCATCTACAAGAAAAACGGAGAAGCGACCACTCCAATTATCCACCGGGCTATTCTACGAGTGATTCCAAATGAAGTCCTTCAAGCAAGCAATGAAAGTGAATGTTCGAATGATGCTTCTTTTGATTCGGAGTGGATTGTTGACGGGAAGGCTGGGGCCTGCGTCTACACATGGGACGTTCCTGGAACCAATGTAAGCAATGTAACATCGATTACACTCGCATTTGATGGTGTTCAATCGGGATACTATGATTGCGATCGAATGGCTCATGCAGGTGTTGAAGAATACCTCGTGGTTGAGGATTGGGACCCTGCTCATTCAGGTTTGTTA